>ENA-UOTX01001313-UOTX01001313.1-compost-metagenome-genome-assembly--contig:-NODE-1313-length-19496-cov-17.570833_pt1 | contig 19496 bp, 20 predicted proteins | sample MGYA00238143_ERZ746982 | MGnify/ENA primary metagenome ERZ746982 (study PRJEB28758, sample SAMN06268862) | compost metagenome | isolation source: single cell | place: USA: California, Emeryville, Joint... | reverse complement strand
TCCACTACATCCTTCAGCACAGCAAACGTTAGTAGTATCAGTAGCAGCTAGATTGGGGGAATATCCATTCTTGCAGGTGTTGCAAGCCATTGCGGATCCACAATCATCGCAGTTGTCACCGCATTTGGTGCAAGTGCTTGAGGCGGCTGTGTCGACGAAGTAACCGCTAGCACACTCATCACAAGTGGGAGGGCTAGAACACTCAACGCAATTATCGATAGCTTCTGTACACTCACCGCTAACCTGGAGTATCAGCAAAGAGGATGCAAAAAGCACAAAGAGGAAAAGTTTCATTCAATCGAAATTTTTTAACTTCTGATTTCAAATGTTATAAATTTGAAGCCAGTCCTAATAAAAGAGAGCATTTAATTTAAACGCAACTATTTTATTCAAATTTAGTAAAAATAGAACGCTGCACTCTCAAAATCTGACCAAAAGAAACTTCTATCTACTTCAATCGCTTCTCTTTGAAACAGTGCAGACCTATCAAGGTATTCTTCTGAACGAATGGCGTGGAGTAGTGAGTTATAAGTTTAGATTTTCACTTGCACCGGAGGTCAGCATTAGTAATTTTGATATCACCTAACAGAGCTTCATTTGCTTTCGAAGCAAAAAGATTTTGATTACTTCTAAAAAAAAAATTCCACTCATTAGCGAAGTTGATGGTTTTTTCAGTTTAAAGAGCATAATTAACTTAACATGGATTAATCAAATGCTTTACAGCCTATCTAAAGCAAAAATTTTCCAAATCTCCGCTGAAATAAAGGTATCTTTTGAAAAAACGGCAAGTTTGTGCATCTATTGGTCTTATCTGCAGGCAGGGGTTTGGCTAATTTCCTTTCTTGTTCAAATTTTCGAAATAAAAAATTTAATTAAAGCAACATCCAAAATAGGTTTGAACATTAGAAGCGTTTTATTTCGAATTATCTTGCAAGATCATTGATGTTTTAAATGTGTAAAAAACCCTTCTCAGGACACATTGCTCTTCTGAAAAGAGGCTCATCTTGAGAGGATTTTTGAAGAATCGAAGTTCATCATAATTTATAAGTATGCTATATTTGTGACATCGACAGCTATCAAGCATCACATCATCGGCTTAAGGCAAAACAAATGGGAATTCTATTGTGAATTAAGCATTAAAAAGACAGCATTAAGATAATTATTGCGATCACCTACTTTCTGAAGAGAAATTAACTCAACCAACAGCAAGGTAACGTTCATACATCTCTTATGTGACTTGGAGCAACTCGGTAGGCATTATCCTTCAGAATTAACTGAAGAAAAAATTAATTTTTTAAATCGGCAAGAACCCTGATTTGTCTTTCGAAAATTGTTGTTCGTTGAACTTGCTAGTGATATATATGTATGTGTAAAATGCCTCAGAACTTTTAAAAGGGGTTATTCAACAAAGATGATCTATTAAAATTTTATCCTTGTGTGAAAATCAAGTTTCCAAAGTCTTTTCCCCTCTCCACTAAGAAAATCTTCCTTTTCTGCATCAGACAAAAAATAACGAAAGTAATGTTACATCTTAAATTTTTTGTGCTTCCGGAGAGCGATTATTGGATCTCTTTAGAGTAAATTGAGATTGCTTGTTAAATACTTCGCAGTCCTTCAAAATGTTGATTTTGTATTCTCTTTCACATTACAACATAATGGTGATCCCTTTTCGAGAACTTTGCCTCTATTCGAAGACTGTTGTTGTTTTGGGGTGATAAAACTTCATTTTCGAGAAGTTATTGTTCGAGTGATAGACAATCATGCTTTGTGTAATAAGGAGGTGGTCGTTCATACGAAAGCAAAAAGCTCAGAGCCGTTTTCACAATTCATTATCATCACCACTATTTTCATTGTTGAAAGCTCGACTTCATGGGCATAAGTTTTTCTCTTGGATAGATCTATGCTCAAGGTTCTTCATAATTTGAACGACAACTTATGTACTGTCGCTTTTTGAGAAACTACAAGGATGTTCAGCTAGTTTTCATTAACTTTCCAAAAGAAGACTTAGTTAGTTGAGGCGTAAAATAATAGATGTTCCTTTTTCTCCATCTCATACTAATATTAGTTGATAATTAATCATTTTCTCGCTTTGTTCAAAAACACCAGCTAATTTCTCTTTCTTCATATAATTTGGTCTCCAAGAACACGCAACAAACATCAGAAATTATCAAATGTTGATCCACGATAACTCTGCAATGACGACCAATTTTTTAATAATAAATGCCCTAATGCTACTTAATCTAAGCCTTTATTTGTTCAGTAGTAGACTGTTGATGTTGTTCCGCATCGCTAGACTTGGCTTTTCCTCCTATATTAAACGATTCTGCCAATATCTTTTGAATCTCTTCACTTTCCTTTTCTTTGATCTTTAGTTTGCCTTCTCTTCTGTAGTTCTTTTCTCCCTTCACAGGGATAAGGGAAAATTCATCAAATTTTAAACGATTTATCTCCATAGCAAGCTTAAAATCAACTTGGCTCAGACCATTCAAAGGAGCCGAATATAACTCCACCTTGACAAAATCTCCAGCCTGAATAGTGAAAGAAGGATGGTTCTTGTAGGTTAGCGCGTCCATCTTCGCGATTTCTCTCATGAACTGTACCGCAAGGAGATAATCTTTTGCGTAGAAACACCTATAAAGCCGTGTATAATCTTCGTTAAATTTCCACCCATCCATGAAGTCTTTGATCCCGTCATAAGTTTTTGTTGCTGTGTCCTTATCCATAGGCATACCGTTTTGGTTGTACGGACAGCACTTTTCACCGTATTTCTTGCTGATCTTCTTTCCAAAAAATGCAAAGAACCTTCTGCTCTGATGGAAAAGCATAGTCAATCTGTGCCTGTGAAAAATAAAAAAGTTAAATTCTGCAAGAAATAATTCCTTTAATGCACTTGTTTGTACCTTTCAGCCTCTGTAATTTACAGTGCTTCCTGAGCAGCAAGTGCCAAATAAGCCTGTTATTATATATCAACATCAACTGATAGAAGAGTTTCTGAAGACTAATATTCAAATCAATTTACGCTAAAGAATTGGTTTCAACTAAAAAGTATATTTTCTGGCAAAGTCCCAGTATGAGATTAGAAATACATTATTCTGAGAATCCAGAAGTTGCTATCGTTGAATTTCGAATTATTTCATGAAATCAGTGGTTTTTTTCTGAATTCGAACGAATCAAGTCAATTTAACCAGAGATTCATCGAAAATTTTCCTCATAAAATTAAATCTCTTCATCAAATCCGAACAACTTCATTACATATAGCAAGCATCATTATGCTGTTGTTAAAACGAAACCTGAATGTGATTTCACCTCTATGCAGCTATTTCGGAAAACAAATCGCTGGTTTTTCTACAGTCCTCGAAGCTTACAAAGTAAGAACTGAGATAAATTTTCAAAAAATAAGCCGCAATCTAGGCTCAAGTCGAAGCTGGTAAACTTTGTGAGGATCCTAAGCAGCTTAACACAGTAAACGTTCTGTCTCTTCTTTAATACAAACTTGTCCAAGATCAAATTGCTTGACAATTTGAAAACTAAGCTGGAAACTGAACACAAAAGTTGGCTGGATTACGTTGATGCCAATCAATCAGAATATATAGATCGTCTAGCCGACGACGATGAAGACGAGGACACAGGACTATTCAACTCCGTCTTTGAGAGTGAAGTCGAATCAACTGCTAACAAAACAGAAAATGGGAAGGCAGCCAACCAACCAAATAAAGTCAGAGGCCTATATCTATATGGGCAACCTGGTACCCCAAGCCCCGCCATAGACAATATTACTATTATCTTATTTTCAATAAATAGGCAGCGGGAAAACGTTTTTAATGGATATGTTCTATAATAATGTAGCATTCAAGGAAAAGGAGCGAATTCATTTTAATGAATTTATGCTTCGAGTGCATCAGAAGATGCATGTGACGGCTAAAGTAAGGAGCTAGCTTCTTGGAGATAAATAATGTATGAATCAAAATTGGAAGAGAACAAAAAAGGATCCTCTGAAGGTCGTGGCTTCAGATCTCGCCAACACACGTCGTTTACTTTGTTTCGATGAGTTCCAGGTGACCGATATTGCAGATGCAATGATCCTGAAACGTTTATTCGAAATTCTTTTCGCACAACACGTCGTTCTTGTGGTAACGACTGAACCCAGTACATGTTCAATACCTCTAATTCATTCATTATTAGGCGACATCGAATAGACCTCCTGAAGATTTATATTTCAATGGCCTTCAGGTAATTCCTTGACTTTTCTGGATCCTTAAATTTAATCGCATTTAGAGACCTCTTTTCCTGCCATTTATTGACCTTCTCAAAGAAGAGTGCTATGTTCATAAGTAAAATTGTACAATTGTTCAGACGAGTGTTCTAAAGCTTGCCACACTTCAAGCATTGATTCATATAAAGACTATAGGTACAGCACAGATACCACAACAGAATCTAGAATAAAGACTCTTATACATCCTGTTGATTCCCAAACGAATGACGAAATAGAAGAAATTTTCACTCAATTAGCAGGCGACGAACTTGCGTAAATTTCTGAACTCTCACATCCTAGTCCTTATACGCAGTAAATAGAAAGCCAACAACAATCAAAGTAATGTCAGGCCGTCTGCTGAATATACCAAAAGCTACGAACAATGGAATGGCGCTCTTCGATTTTAAACAGTTGCTAGAGCAACCACTCGGATCAATGGATTTTATCTCCATCTGCAGAAATTATAAAGCTATTGTGTTAAAGAATATCCCAATCATTGACGTGAATGAGAAAAACTTGACGAGAAGATTTATTTTATTGGTAATTGCTTTCGTGGACGAAATGGTTGATAACAATTAAACGTATCTAGATTGATGAGGTTTATAATCACAAAACGAAGTTATATATGCAGGCTGCAACAACGATTGAAAATTTATTCCATACTAAAGGAGTTGAAGCTACTAGCGATGAGTTGTTTGCAGTCGATCGGTGTGTCTCGAGATTGACAGAGATGCAATCGAAAAAATATATGGATGAAACGTCTTACTTTGAACTCCATGAGAAGGATCAGACGGGAGAACCTACTGCCCAAAAATAAACACGAACAATTCAAAACCTGATTTGAAGAATTCTGATAGATTTGTCAGTTCTTTTAGAGGGATTTGAATGTATTCTATTATTTTTCGTTGAATACTGATTGCTTCATTTAATCAGGAAAAAACTCACACACACAACCTAAACCGAAGTCTTTTGAGTATTTTTTCGTGATTCAAACTCAGTTTGTTTCGTCCATTGAAAGTCAGTTCATTATCACATGTTTACTTAAGTTCATTCCCATATGCTTTTGAACGATTCGTCATGAGGCTATTAATGAATAGTTTTCGACAAATCTCCACTAACTATCAATATCCAAAAACATAATTTTTAAAAGCTATTTTATTGTTCAAAACGAGCAAAGATTTGAGATGGAATCCCAATACCAATATAAGGCTCAGCAAGTAGCTTCTTACGCTGAAGCCTGTGAAGTATATTCTTTTCTATTATTCCAACTGAATCTGAGACCTGGCAATTCTTGTGAAACAGACACCGAAAGAATATGACTTTTACAAATCAATCAGGAATAACGAAAGAGATAGTCTTGTCCTAGCTGGCTCCGAGAGCAATGATATCGACTTCTTTGAAGTCTCAGGCTCAAAAGGAGCTAACTATAAACTCACTAACATTGGCGCTTACCGCACGAAATCTATCCTTCATGACTTTGACCTTATCGCGAGATCAGCAGAAGAAGGCGCAAAATCAGTGCATCTTGCCTATTCAGCTAAAGACATTCCGGTAAGTTGAATGAATGCAGGAGTAATAAACCCAATTAGGTGCAAATTAAAAAATTCGCGTCAGAGAATTGGCCCGAAAATCTCTACGAAGAAAGCAGCTATTCCATCACTGATTATCAGAGGTCCCCGGAGGAATATATTAGCGTTGTAGCACTCAAACACATACCTTCAGTAGAATAACAATTTTTTTATTTCACACTAACTCTACTATCATCACAGCATAACAGTCTCTTTGCAGCTGGAAAGAAACTTTTCTCTGCCGTTGATCTTGAAACTTTGAAGATATCATATGTAATAAGACGTTCTGACAGCTATATTAATTGTGATTTGAAAACTAGAAGTCAAAATGTATCAAAAAAACAGAAATTGTGTCATGCTTTGATATTCACGAGGAAACTTCAAAGCTGGCTGCGATCGGGAATTTCAACAAAAAGATTTCGCTTGTGGACCTCAATGAAGATAAAATAACGCAAGAATGCTCTGTAATAATAAACTCTGAATCAAGCTGACATTGTTAGGTTCATACCGGAGGGATTACATTTTTAAAATTTGCTCCAGCAGCAAGTAACTACTTATTCAGTGGAGCACGCAAGGATAATATGGTTTATTGCTGGGTAAGTAGTAATGAACTAAAAATTTGTGTAAAAGGAATTTGATGTTAGGATACAAGAAAAATGGATGAGTATGTGAGCTGTTATGAAAGAAAATCGTTCACAAATCAGCGAATGGAAATTGATATAGATGCCGGCAACAGACTATATTTAGGAAATGGAGTATACAATTGAGGTTCACTTGAGAGAAATCATTAATCTATTTTCTAGGATGGAACGATTGTGGTTTACGATATCACAACAGGAAGTCCCGTCTCTTTCTTCAAAGCTGGGGACGACGTTGTGAATAGTATTAGAGCGTTTTCGCTTGGAGATGATAAGGTTCCATTGCTGGCCAATACGATTGGTTCGAGGAAGTTTTATGTTGAGGAGAAAACAAAACCTCAGAAAAAAGATAAAATGGAAGTAGAAGGCGATGCCACTAGCGAGACTGATTCCGAAAACGAGGATGATGACTCTTTGTTCTATGAAAAAGGAACTGTTTTCAAAAGCACCCTCTCGAAGCAGCTACAAATCTGGAACCTGTCTCCAAATTAAATTTCGTTTGTGTAAAATCTATTTGCCATGAAATCACTGAAAGACTGTTTATTTTATCCCATTGGAAAAGTATGTTCTGTTTTCTTCATTATTATTGTCAGTTTACCAGCCTACATTGTCTTGCTTGTATCGTGTTAGAGTATCTTTTCTGACTTGGATGCTCAGCTTGAGCAGGATATTGAACTGCTCAAGCTTGCTGGGCAGTCCTAATCTCGTTATTAGCGTGATACGATTCCCATGAGAGCTCTCACTTCAATTTAGAAAATAGACAATAATTTAGAGTTGCTATCTTTAACGCAATCTAAAATAGATGAAGGTTCTTTTTGGTTGTTTACTTTGCAAATCTTATAACTCCTACTTACTTTATTCTCAGTTTCATAAACCCGATTTGCTGATGAATTTTTTTTATTAATTGCAGGAAAATTTCACGACATCTATCGGGCAAAATTACCCTATCTAGCGAGATAGAAAGGTCAACATTCCTGTATTTCGAGTCTCCGTTCATGTATCATCTCACCAACTATAATAACGTTTCTGTCAATTTTGATAAAAATGATTTTTCTAAATAATCAGCAAAAAAAAAGAATGTGAATTGGTTGATCGTGTCATTTCGTTTTGGAGGCTTGCTAAAATCCTCTTTTAGGCTGAGAAATTCTCACAAAATACGATTTGGTTAAAAAGCCTTTATTATTTGATTAAAACCGGATTAATGAAAATAGCACTTCTGGTGTTCTTTCTGAGAAGAATACTTCTTTTCATCTTCGCTTTCAGTTCCTCAATTGCCTCGCAATTTCGACTCATTCACAGGCAAATTGGAGGCCCTGAAACTTTGAAATTTTCCAAGGTCAGCAGCCCCAATATCATGCGATCCTTGTTCGAATACGACTTTCACGAGAGCAACTACTCCGTAAACTTAAAAGGCAGCACGGACCTTGGCTACTACTACGCTACTCTCTTCGTGGGCTCGCCTCCTCAAAAGCAAACCGTGATTGTTGATACTGGAAGCAGTGTGACCGCAATCCCTTGCAAGCGTATTTTCCTCTTAAATTTCTTTAAACTGAACTCGTTTCAAATACCAGAATGCGTCAACTGTGGAAAGTCTCACTCAGACCCTTACTACAACCCCGAGAATTCAGAAACTGCGGGTTATATTGGCTGCAATCAAACGACTGGAAACTTCAAATGTAAGAAATGCAATGGAGAAAAATGCCAATTCGCAGTGGTAAACTTTATATTTATGAATTAGTTGCTTGAAGTTTTGTTTGCTTAAGACTTACACTGAAGGAAGCTCTCTGTATGGCGAGTTTATGAAAGACATTGTCGCATTTGGGGAGGACACTGAAGAGATGCTCCTTAATCAGAGCACGAGGAGTTTTAGACAGTTGTCAGAGCAGTACAACAAAACAAAATTTGAAGCTGTATTCGGGTGCACCTCAACGTAAACTTTAAAAAACTAGCAAACATATGAAGAGTGAAATTTAAAAATAGTGAAACGGGGTTATTCTTTACTCAAGAGGCCGATGGCATTCTTGGGCTTGGAAGAAGGAGCAACAGTAATTTTTTATTTTTTTGGATTGAGGTTGTAATATGAAATGCTCAGCGACGAGACATCCACCAAATTTGATGGATTATCTATCCACTTCCAATGAACAATTTGGAAACGCTTTCTCACTTTGTTTAGCCGACGAAGGCGGGTATATGACGATAGGTGGGATGAATACGGAACAGCATCACAACAATGAAAAAATCAAACACGTGCCACTCATTCCTGGAGACCAGTACTATGTTGAGCTGACGAATATTTTTGTATGAATAGCGCGATAATTAATTACTGAGCCATGTTTAATTAGGTTGAAGATATGAGTTTGGGGTTCACTAAAGAAGACTTAACCTTGCCTAAAGGCGTTTTCTTCGACTCAGGCACCACTATGACCCATGCTCCGAAAGTTATCAGAGAGTAAATTAGGTCAGATTTCTCTCAATTAACCTGAAATAAAGCCGGATCGTCCGATATCTGAAGGATTTTTGCTGGGCATGTCCTCAAGCTTGTGGCGGTCACAAGAGAGATGAGCAGCAACAATGCTACACAAGAAACAAGAAAAAATACCCAAAACTCAGCGATTTCTTCGGCACCTTCCCGGATATTCATTTCCAATTGGGCAATCATATGTACACGTGGAGACCAGAGAACTACTTTTACAAGCCATCTTCTGACAAGGAAGAGTACTGCTTGGCAATGTTCGAATATCCGTAAGTTATCTATTTAATGAAATAGAAAAGTGAAATTCTGTATTGATTACTGTAGGGATCGCATCATACTTGGAGCTACGTTTATGAAAGATCATGATATTTACTTCGACAAAGTTGGCAAAATGATGGCTTTTGCGGAGGCGAACTGCCGCGGATTTCAAGAAAATGTGCCTCAGAAAGAAGGCACTCGATCGAGACCACCCTTAGAGTGCTTACAACTCCAGACTACTTTATTTGAATTCTCTCAGTTCGATGATTTAAGAGGTCCTTAATAGCATCCTCATCCTTTCTAACTCAAAAAATTGAATCTTAGATTTGCTTCTTGCTGCCGTCGCTTTTGTTGGAATCATTATCGCGGTTTACTCCATACTTCGTTACCGACGACGCCTCCTCAGAGCATCAATGGCTCAAAATATTCCACTCTCAAGACCGTAAGAACATAGCTTTCTTTCTGAAGGATAACTAACATATTTTCCATGTTAGATCCTCGAATGGCAGGTTAAGCTTAGACAACGCAGCCTCTCTTGCTCGTAATGACGCAATATCAATAGCAGCGGAGACTGGAACTGATGATAAGAATTCAAAGCGCACAGAAGCCCACTCTCCCACCTTAAACGGTGACGAATCGACAGACCACCCTCCTAAAGGGAAACTTCATCGGAAAAAAAGTGCAGACAAGACTGCAGAGCATTCGAATAATATTGAAAATGGCGGTGAATTCGCACCGAACTACAAATACCAAATTAGCGAAGATGACGATCATCTTGATCACGTAGACGCTAGCTACGATGATATTACGAACGATATTCAGCAGCCTAGCATGGGACATGATGACTCACGGCGTATCATCGACGCCAGAAATAACAAGAATCAATCCGACAGCACTACTAATATCAACAAGCCCTAAACGGCTTGCATTTTTTTTTTATAGTTTATGTTGTCCGGATTTGATTTAACGTTTTTAATTTTAACGGCAATTGCAAAGAGATTTAGTCTCTCTTTTTACATTGTCTGAGTAAGCAACAACTTCTTGGTTTATCAAAAACCAGGATTTTATATTTGTGTAAAGTACATTCACACAATTATCAAATCAATATTTGGCTTTTAGCTAACTTTGTATGAAAAAAATTAAATTTGGTCTCTTCTAGTTACAAAACTCTATTTTGTAGCTGCCTTTCTGACATATCTTGGTATTTCATCTGAAAGAAGTCTCTTGTATGGGTAGATTGAGGACCTGTGTCCATCGCTCCAAAAAATGCCTACGGCATAGTTTCCTTTTACTTCAATTTTTGAAGGGAAAACGTCTTCGCGGATATCGCTTTCTTTAAAGAGGGTCTTCCCGCTGAATTCGTCGATGCATTCGGCACACATGCATTTTTTTCTGAGCTCTAGCGGACGTATTTTCTTTTCAGTTCCGTTGGGTTCTCGCACAATGATCAGTGACGAGCCGGTTTCGTATCTCACATGAGGGGTTTGCGTCTCTGCTAATTTTGTTACTTCTGTGTCAACAGACCTGCCCAGTTCATGATAAATTTTGCATATCGTATGATCAGTTGGAAGAGCAAGCACGACTGGGGCACCCTTGTCGCTGTATCTGGCGATGTCGGTGAAAATTGGAATCGCAACTGAACTCTATTGATATTTTGAATATATTAAACATTTCACAGACGGCATAAGTATGATGGTTACCTGTATACCGAACTGGTGTTTCAGTTTATTTAAGTATCCTGAGCCGAAAGGATGATTGACGTGGTTGCACTTTTCGCATTGGAATTCGGCCTAAAATCAAATGCGTTAACTTAAGGATTTGTTTAAATGCTACCATATTTTCAACAACAGCGACAGTGGGAACTTGGAGATCATCAAACATCTCAATCCCTTTGACAACATCTATAAAACTGAGTCTCTGAGGCGTCGTTACAATGACTGCTGCTCCGATTTTCAATTCTTGACATAAGGTGATTTGGATGTCTCCCGTTCCTAGTAATTTCTTGTAAGCAACTATTTTGCAATACATCATACCTGGAGGCATATCAAGCACTAAATAATCGAGATCACCCCAGATTGTTGAATTAATCAACTGCGTTACGACACTCGAAACCATTGGACCTCTCATCACGGCTTTGCGTCCTCCATTTGCGAATCCAAAAGACATCACCTAGATATTTTTGGGTACTTAGAAAACAACGCTTCAAACAGCTAAATCATACCTTGACGCCTTCATAATCAACTGGGTAGACCTCTTTCGGACGGTCTTCATGTGAGCTGATAGTATGACCCTCTTTCGCCAGTAAAGTCGGTAAACTAGGGCCATATATATCGGCGTCAAAGATTCCAACTTTCTTTCCCAGCTTTTGAAGACTGAATGCTAGATTCACAGCAACCGTTGATTTTCCGACGCCTCCTTTGCAACTGGAGACAGCTATGATCTTTTTTATATTCTTAAGATTGCTCTTATTCTCTACTTTCGCTTCTTTGGTCTGGTACGAATTATTTTAAGAGATGAGTAAGAAAATCTCGTACTCTTGGGGCCATCCTTATCTCAAACGTATGAAGCCAAGGAACTTCCTTCAACGTGTTCTCAATCAGGGATCTAATTTTGCGATAGTCTTGGTCTAATTTCAACGTAATGACAACTTTTTTCTTTTCTTGAATCTCTATCCTGACAATTTTGCCGGATTCCTCAAATAATGAAAATTCTGAATAAAGCTATGTTTCATGTATTCTGATGAAATACCATCAGATTGTTTCCATCTTCAAACTTGATTGACGCTAACAGATCTTCGATCTCCTGCTGTTCTTCTTCAGAAAGAGGTTGTAGCTCGTGTGAAAGATGAAGCTTACCTTTATCTGCTTCGATCTTTTGGTTAGACAGGTATTGTTTTGGAACGTAAAACAGACCAGGTTTCGAAACAGTCATTGGCGGGTCACAAAAGAACTTCATTAAAGGTTTCGATTGCTTCATGGAGAGACATAAGACCCTAACTCCTTGCTTTATGGCTTGCTTGCCGAGCATCGCGACAGTCTTAAAGATACTTTTTAAATTTTTGATGCAGTAAATTTATTCTGATTCGAAACGCAAAGAATGTTTCGAGTAAATGGTAATTTCTTTTAGAAATACTGAAGAAAGCAAGCAGTCCTCAAAACCAAAAATAAATTTTTCTGATGATTAGCCAGTTAATGAGGGAGCCCGAGGACCATCATTCGTATTGGGGGGAGGCCTATTGGATGGTACATCCTCGCATTTGAGTTGGTCGTTGCTGCGCATTTCACTAAACTAAAATTAAGAGTTTCCATATTAGCTGGCCTCTGCAAGAACCATCGGCAATTAGAAAATGGAGTCTGTACATGTAATTGAATAAGTTGCTATATTATTTCATTGCTTTCTGTGATTGGCTGGTTCTTTCTAAAATAGGAATTATTTTCAGTTTTGACTAAAAAGACTTTTTTAAAATTTTGCAAAATGGCAGAGTGCTCGACTGAACTCAGAGACATTGAAGATCTCTTAATGGGAGACCTTGCTGAAGAACCTAGAAAGGAATTTAAGACCCATCAAGTGAAGAGGAAAAAAAAGAAGGAAGAGAAGCCTGAAGAACCAGCATATGAGCCAAGATTCATTCAAAACGTTCCTGGAACTCAAAAAATTTATGTCAAAACTTTTGGATGCTCGCATAACATGAGTGATTCAGAATTCATGATGGGTCAGCTCTCTGAATATGGTTACAAAATGGTTGAAGACCCTCAAGACGCTGATCTTCTCCTCATTAACAGCTGCACGGTCAAAAATCCATCACAAGATGCGTTCATGACGTAGATATCCTCTGGTTGATTTGTTTTATTTATTAAATGAATATTAGAATGGTTAATGGAGGTAAAAAGGCACAAAAACCTATCGTCGTTGCTGGTTGCGTACCTCAAGGAGATCGAAACATCCCTGGACTCGAAGACATTAGCGTTATTGGAATTACGCAGATCGATCGTGTTGTAGAAGTTGTTGAGGAAACGCTCAAGGGAAACAAAGTTAAGTTGCTCAGTAAGAAGGAATTGCCTTCCCTCGACCTTCCTAAAATCAGAAAGAATAAATTCGTTGAAATGTAAGCTGTTATTTAAATGGGACCGGATCTAACTTTAAATCGCGTAGTATTCCCATTAACACAGGATGCTTAGGGTCATGTACCTACTGTAAAACTAGACATGCCAGAGGAAAACTCGGAAGCTATCAGCCTGAGGCTATTATTAAACGTGTGCGTCAAGCTTGCTCAGAAGGAGTTAAAGAAATCTGGCTTACGAGTGAAGACACAGGAGCGTACGGAAGAGATATTGGAACCGATATCGCGAAACTACTCCAAGAAATCGTCAAGGTGCTACCAGAGCACACTATGTTAAGGGTATTTATCATTGAATCCGGCAACCAAAGCGACAATAATTGAACTTTTCAACAGGTTGGAATGACTAATCCTCCATTTATTCTCGAGCATTTGAAGAATATTGCAAAAATTTTAAATCACCCAAGAGTCTATTCGTTTTTACATATTCCCGTTCAAGTAAGAATGAAATTAAGATAATTGCTTTGACTCTAATTAGGCTGGAAACAATACTGTCCTTGAGAAAATGAATAGAGAATATACTGTGGAAGAGTTTGAACAAGTGTGCGATTATCTGGTGAAGCACGTACCAGGAATGACCATCGCGACAGATATCATCTGCGGTTTCCCTGAAGGTAGCGAACTGAAGTGATGTGTGAGATTAATCTCTAATGTTTTGCTAATAGAGACGAACGAAGAATTTAAAGACACACTTAAACTCGTTGAGAAATACAAGTTCCCAGTGGTGAATATCTCCCAATTTTACCCAAGACCAGGCACAGTTGCCTTCAAAATGAAAAAAGTGCCATCAAATGAAGTTAAGGAACGCAGTCGAGCCATGACCGAATTATTCGAGTCCTACACTTGCTATGATAAGCTCAATGGCACCGAGCAATACGTATGGATCAGCGATAAAGAGACGAATAAGAAACATGGTGTCGCCTTAGTCGGCCACACTAAGAACTACGTTAAAGTGTTATTGCCATATGAAGAGGAACTCATAGGGTAATATTATTATCATTAGCACCAATTGCTTATCACCGTTATATTAAACAGCAAATGCGTCAAGATCAAAGTGACTGAGGCTCTTAAATGGCACATTGCCGGTGAAATTATCGACCGTAACCCTAAATACCCAACGGTTGACGAGCATTACTTTGCTGAAGAGAAAGAAATCAATATGATTGAGGAAGCTTCAACTGAAGATAGATCATCGGAAACTGGATCTGATACTGCTAATGCAACTAATACGCAAGCAAAAGCTACAGCAACAACTTCCAAGATCGTCGATAATACTGCGCTACATAATACTTTATTGAAAATAGCGATAGGGTTGTTTGGAATCGGTGTAGCTTTCCTCCTTGTTAACCATTTATCTTAGGGAGTTTTTTGGGAATGTGTATTTCATAAGGAGTCAGAATCAATTATAAATTTTCAAATAGTAGTGAGCATGGAATTACCAACAAAATTCGTTTTCTGATTTGAGAAGCTCAGTGATAATTTCCACTTGTTTGAGAGATCACAAAATATAATGAGGATGCTGACCTTGTCTTTGAGTCGAGTCGAATCCATAGTTTAGGAAATATTCTTAAAATTTTCAACAATCAATATTTAACTTATTCAGAATACCTCTCTAATGAAATCTGATTTTCTCAAAATTTTTTATCTCCTGAATAGAAGTTTGCTGCAATAGCAAGTGATGAGGCCGGTGACTAGCGTTTACACCGAGAATGATCCAAAAAGATGTTATAATCCAATGAAGTTATATCACTGCTATAATATTACTATTATTTCCTCTATTGATTGTCCATTTAATGCAGTGCATCGATAGTAAAGAAACTCTCAGTCATCGTGCGCACTGATAAAATAAAGTTTTGTCTTATCAACGAGAATCATTATTATTTTTGTGGATTTTGCGAACACCCATCATTGCCTGCGTTCCTCGACTTCAAAATACTCGCTTTTTCGCTATAATAGTGTACAGCAGAATTCTAGTAGAATTCTGTATTGACCGTAATTGTTTCTTAACATTGTTCGAATACGATCCCATTCAAAATGAAAAATTGAATATTAATCAGTTTAAATAACACATTAAAAGCGACTGCATGACGACGTCCGAAGAAAATCAGGTATTTGTGTTCCAAAGCTCTTCTTCTGATAAACTGCCATCGGGAAAGCATCGCACTGACACCGAACCCTCAAAAAAAGACATTTCTATATTGTTTTACAAAACATGGAAGACAGATAACAAATTCATCTGCAATGGAAGGCTTATGATGGGGTAATAATTTCAACCAAATCAGTTTAAACGGCTGCAATAAAATTTTAGAGCAGAATACAAATATGTCCTCTTAACTACCGCTTTAATCGATATCCCTTCGATTCTTTATCTCATCTTTGTCACGGATGTATCATATCTGAAAAGATTTAAATTCACCTGACGTTTATCCCTATTTCCAGAGAAAGTTTGGTGACAGCTTTGCTGGAGTATTGATCTATTCTTTAATTCTGCTGCTTGGAACAAACATTTTTATGGGAATCGTCATATTCATGGATCCTGGGATTATTCCTAAGCAGGTACAAGAAGCATTCAAAGTTTTTGAGCTTCAATTGCGCTAGGATGAAGACATTGTTGAAAAAGACGCAGAGCTGAGGAAGATACCTACTGAAGGGCGAGGAAAGAAAGCTTACTTTGATATTACTCAAATCAGCCATTTTAACCGTGCGAAATTTTGCTCAAGCTGTAACCAGACCTTATGTGGTCCTATCTTTTACACAGATTCATATAGGCAATGTATATCGACCCCCAAGGACTTCACATTGCGCAGTTTGTGAAAATTGTGTTGAAAGGTTCGATCATCATTGCCCATGGCTTGGAACTTGCATTGGAAAACGCAACTATAAGTATTTTCCCTGATTGTGATTTGCAGAAGCTCACCTAATTATGAACTTACCAAGATTCTTTTACACGTTTGTCGCGTTCTTGTTTCTTCTCAATGTGTCCTATTGCCTGATTTCACTAATAAAAATGATCATTCATGGAAAGCAAGTTGGGTCAGTTGGTGAAGCTCTCAAGGAGAACCCGGCCTCTGTTATTTTTTTGATATATACGTTTTTAGTAAGTTCACTTTTTTCCGAGAGCTGTATTAATGCCTGATGTGTTAGACCCTCTGGTTCACAGGCGGCTTGTTTTTCTATCATTCATATCTCGTGTTTACCGGACAAACGACCTACGAGCAGCTCAAGAAAAACTGGGAGCGTCTCAGCGGAAATCCTTTTGCGCGCAAAAAGGTTGTGAAGAACGTTATCAGAATGATCTGCTTAACAAACAGAAAGAGCTTCCTAAAATATCGACAAAAAGTCTACTTAGCGAGCAAAGTAAAACAATATTTTACCTTTGAAAAGCAGACTTACTCGCACCCGATAGCATGATTTAAATGACAGTCGAAAAGGGCTTCAAACAGGAGATAATCCAACTGGAGAGAGTATTTCGTTGCGACTTAGGCTTTTTCTAACGGTTATTTGCATTTAGAGAGAGCGTTTGAGCTGATTAAGGAAGCGCAGAATTTTAATAAACTGAGAATCTTCCCAGGTAACTGGTCTGAGTGGTTCAAGTATTTAATTGAGGATAATATCTAGGTGAAATTTACGAAGAAGAAGAGGACGAAGATGACCAGAATTTGGCGTTGAGAAATGAATATGATGCTCATTACAATAATGAGAATAATTATGAAGCAAGTGTTGGCGAAAAAACTTACTCATCAAAAAATAAACAATCATTCGACAATTCAAATGTTATTCGACATCATTTTAATCGGGATTCGACGATAGAAAAGATCAATAATGGCAATCTCTCACAAAGCATGGGTATGCAGCAGACCTCGCAGCATTTCCACGAACCTGATGGTAGACGAGTGCTAAACGAGGAAGAAATCAATATTCAGATGACCCGAAGTCCCAGTCCTACATTACCTCAACAAAAGAACGGCAGTATAAAGGGTATTTATCTTGAAAAGTGAGTTTAATTAATCTCGATGAGAGTCTGGGAGATATTTCTCAGTTCAATAATAACTGAGAGACATGTATTCAATTTGTGAGTAAGCAAGTAAGGTTTTCCCATTACCAAGTGCCAGCTATATCTTATTTTTTCTTTATGTCATGAGGAATTTTAGATAAATTTTTTTTTTTGGAAAAATGTGAATCATATACAAAACAAATTTTCAAAGAAAGCCACATCTCATTTGGCGTGTGAGGCTAGAAATGTGTGAAATCACGATCATTTCAAATACTCATCGTCCAATATAATGTATCTGAATAAAATTAGACACTGAAAAGCTTATTCTAAATTTGTTTTCTATACAGTCATTCAACATACAGTATAAAAAAGAACACGTATGTCTTTCTTTCAAATTAAAATCAAAAGCTTCTTGCATTAGTCAGGGGTAATTAATCGTAATGTTATGTCAAGTATTTAAAAGCAAAAGAATTCTACTTCCGAGCACTGAAAAGAAATGTTTCTAACTTTGACGTGAGAGAAAACATTACTTCATACTTCATGTAGATAAATATATCGGTATTTTGGCTTTTCGACAGGTCATTCAGGTTAAATTCGTCTACTGGCGCATTTTGTTAATTACTTTTACTAAACAAAATGAGGAGCAATGAAGATGTTAAGCTTACACTCATTCGCCATGCACAATCAAGATTCAATGTGCATGAATTTGATCCGGCATACGGTGGAAAAGAAGGCTCGTGGTACCACCCTGATCTAATCGATCCTCTGATCACGGACAAAGGATTGGCTCAGGCAAAAAGCGCTCAAGAGAAGATCGGGGCAAAGCCTTACGATTTCATATTTGTTTCACCACTCCGCCGAGCTTTGCAAACCGCCACGGTGATATTTGAGAAAAACGAAGGATGTCCTAAGTTTATAGCTGTTCCAATGCTCAGTGAAAGGTTCCATTGTGCTGGAGATCTCGGAAGTGACCTCGACACCGTTAAACGGAACTTCAAACACGTTGATTTTGCTGTGGTAGATGGTCTGGTGAACCCAGACTATTGGTATTTAGAAAACCTCGCTGATGAGAAATGGAGAGAGGTTATGCTCAAAGAAATAAAGGAGCAAGGAATTGAAGATAAAGACAAGGCAGCGGCTCATATTCTGAGCCTTATGAAGATACGTGGCGAGGACCCTGAATCATATACAGATTTTACTGCAAGAGTTGGAAAAGCGATAGAATTTATCAAAGAATTCATTGCAAAAGAGGGATTAGAAAAGAAATATGCGGTTGTTGCGCATGGGTATTTCTTACGAGAGTTCACTACTATTGTCTCGAAAGATCGATCTTGGTTCGATAATTGCGAGATTAAGGAAGTTTCGTTGAGAGTTTGAGTTCCTAAAAAATAAGTCATCAGGTCTTTCATATATTAGATTTAATCATGTGTCATTTTAGCAGGTAAGAGGAAAAATGAACGAACTTTTGATCCAAGATTTAGAATTTACTAAAGGAAACAAGAATAAGCCATTCTTTTATAATCATTTATTGTTCGAAGTCAGCTCAACTAATCACAAACATTTTTCAAATTTATGCAACAAGAGCAGGTGTTTCATGTTAAACATCGCTTTCAGTTGGTCTCTAATGGAACTGTTCATTTCCTCTGAAGCAATAGTCATTTCAGGATCTGCTACTAGTGAAAGTGCTTAGGATAGTATATTGAGGTATTTTGTGGACTGCAGACACATTGGGAAATTCTAAAGCTCAATGCTGGTTAGCATTTTTTTAAGAAAGAAGCTCTTTTGGAAAACTCTTTTCATTCAAACGCCATTTCTACTTTTCATTACTTTAACATTGGATTGGATAATAATTTTTGTTGGTTAGCTGATATAAGGTAAATTTTTTCTCTGATTTGCATCTGGATCAAGAATGAAACATCTAGAGGCTATTTAAACAATCACCAGATATAATCATAAAAGCGAATTTTATTATACAAAATGCTCACAGAAGCAAAGGGATCAACTTCCAACTCAGAACTTTATCGATCTGGCTTTGGCCTCTACGCTCGCCAAGCGCCACTGCCTTTAACAAAAGTCGATATAGATGTCGAGCCCACTGCCAAAGTCAGGTTCACTCAGCCCTACTTTAATAGCACAGATTCACTCCTTGAAACAGAATATTTCTTCCCGATCCCTTCAAATGCGCGTTTTGACTCT
>ENA-UOTX01001312-UOTX01001312.1-compost-metagenome-genome-assembly--contig:-NODE-1312-length-19505-cov-12.219786_pt1 | contig 19505 bp, 21 predicted proteins | sample MGYA00238143_ERZ746982 | MGnify/ENA primary metagenome ERZ746982 (study PRJEB28758, sample SAMN06268862) | compost metagenome | isolation source: single cell | place: USA: California, Emeryville, Joint... | reverse complement strand
TGAACTCAAGCATCAAATTCTCATCTTCATAAGAACCTCTCACCCTTCATATTAGCAGTTCAACTAAATAAAGCCTCTTCTTTTCAGACAGGATTAAGAAAGTAGGCATTTTCATTCTCTTCACAATGTAATATCAACGTGTTTAGAATACAATAGAATCACAAAGAAAAGAGGATGAATAAACCCCTACTCACATATCATCATCTTTCCTTTTTTTAACTCCAGGTTTCCACTCACCAGGTTGAAAAGCTTCTCCTTGTCCTTGCTCTTTGCCCGTGTGCGGGTTCTCTTCCAAATGTTTCTTTGACATTTCTTTCCGATGCTGTGCCATCATATCCGAATCTTCTTTTTCATAAGCATGCGCGTTTTCTTGCCATTTCAGTTGATTTTCATACAGCTTATTCAGTTCTTCAGGCGTAAAAGGGTCTTTTTGGTGGTATCGCAGCCAAGCGTCCCAGTTCAAGTCAATATCCTGCTCAGAGATCTTATTCTTATATTCACATATTCTTTTTGTCTCTCTGCCCTCATTATCATAGTACTGATAATATTTATTGTTGAACTTATCTGTCCCAACCAGTTTGCGATTCATGCGAGCGTCAAAGTGAGCATCTCGAATGTTTCGAGCTGCTGAGACAAGTTTTTTGAACATTTCTAACCTGTAGAAATTTTATCTTCACAATTCTTAATCAAAATAATTAAAGCTGTTGAAAAACTTTCAACTTCACTGTTTCAACAAATTCAAAGGAAAAAATACCTTTTCAATCAAAAGACTTTTCGCTTACGCCACTTACTTTCGATTTTCAAAATGAGAAGTTAGAAAAACAAGAAACCGATAAAGTAAATAGATTTCGTCTGCTTTGGCAATTTAAAACCACATTATATATATCTTTATATCGACAATTTACGAGCCTAAGGAGAGAAAAATAGGCCAAAAGCCTCACTTTTAAATGTCGCAGAAGCCCCTTCGGAGGTTATTACATACACTAAAAGGATTTTGAGTATTATTATTTTAAGAGTCAAAGAAGAAATTACCAATATTTTCCTTTATCTCAGAGGCGATTTCCTCAATTCCCTTTGAAATTTTCTTAAGTAAACCACTTCGGATTTCTTTTATTTCTCCTGCTGTGAACTCACCTTCCTCTAAGTCTTTATTATCCATAAAATCAGCTTCTATTTGCAGAAAACTAAAAATTACCTTGATCATCTGATTCTTTATTTTGTCCGAGTTTAAACGCTTCCAAGTCCCGAATTCTCGCGACGATAACATCGGGAGCCTTTACACTGTTTGTCTTACCCATCCTCAACCACTTTTTGGCTTTCACGAGGATTTCATCGAATTTCTCTTCTTTGATCTCATCGAAAGATGTCCCGTCTAAACATGCGTCATATGATAAATCTTAAAGCACTTTACATTTTAGCACGGTTTTGAGATGAGTAGTAGCGTCCAATGGCAATATCGATTTGCGGTTCTTCGCCAAACTTTCGATTACGTCAAGGCTTGGCGTTTTATTATTCAGTTTATGTTCGAAGTTATCCAATATCTCCACCTTGAACTTCGCCAACGCAAGAGCCGTCTTGGCGTCCTCGATACTGTTATGTGTTCCCTAATTCCTTCGTCACTCGACTAATCTCTCGAGGAAATTACCTTTTGAATATCCAAATGAAGGTAGTTATGAGCCAGCGTCTTCAGTGAGTTCTTGAACCCTTTACCACTTAGAAACAGCACGCTAGTATCGATAACTTTCTCATGAATGATCTATTCACATCTCTGAGTAATGTGAATAGCTTTTAACTTACCTTAAGTGTCCTTAGGTCGTTTTCGAGCGAATGACCGACGAGTATGGTATCGCGATTAACCAGCTCCAAGAAATACTTCTGGACGTCTTTGAGCGTCACGGTGCACTCAGCTAAATGCTCGGGAAGTATTCCACTATACCTAAAAGCAAACAAATCCTATTAACTCCATTGCACAGCGGAAATTCAATATATACCTTGTGTTATAGTCTAATATTTGGTTTGTTGGCTTGACAAATGTATCGTAAACAGTCTGGAGATTGTAGTCAACTATTGAAATGCGCGCAAGCTCCAAACCCTCCTTTGTCGTCACCTTATCCGCAAAGAATGAACAAGATTATTCAGTCAGATTTCAATACCATTTCGCAGTCAACACCAAGAATTTTCCTCGACAAATTTGTATTATTTTTGGAATTAGTAGGCGGTTGTGTCTCCAAAAAATCATCGAAGACTTCAAGCCGTCTCGAAGGGTATAAATTCAGCTGTAACTCATCTTTATCGAGGATGTTTGCCTCGAATTTCTGCAAAATTATCTCATCCTGTGATTTTCCTTCATATTTGATCGTGTTCTGGGGGACTTTAGTCTCTTGGACTCCACCTCGAAGATCTTTGGATTGTGTGCTGAAGATATTAAACCAAAAGTCCTCGTCCTATATATATATCTCACGCTTGCTACAATTCATTGAGAAAAGACGATTACGTGCATCATAAACGGCCCAGATTTAAATCGCGTGTAGCAATGCTTATTAACATATTTTGCAAGGTAAGTCTCTTTATTCTCATTGATAAAGCCCTCGAATTCGCTTGCGTCAAGCCGCGAGACCGATAGCAGCACGATTGTCTTAAGCGAGGATTTATTCTTTGAAAGAGTGCAATGAGCAAAGACATTCCGAAGCAATTGATTACGTTTAAGAAAAACCACATTGGATTGATGTGATCTCGACCCATCACCCACAATAGGAACCGCTGAATGGCCTAGAGCATAAAAGCTTTTATAGATTTCTACCAATGCGAGTACTTGAGTAGAATAGAGCTTTTCGAGGTTCATCGAGGGGTTCAATGCGATCTCAACACATGGAAGTAATGGGTCTATGGGTGTGATGATCGTGTGCTCTTCTTGCTGCTCGTTTAGTTTGACTTTCTTTTTATTCACCAGTTTGGCTTTCAAAGAAACGCGCTCATAAAAAGGAAAGTCGAGGTTATAGTACCTAAGCCTTGGTTCTCGAAAAAATGTTGTTTGTTTTTCTTTTTTTCAACAGCAGCTTTGGTGAAGATCGAGACATAGCCTTCTTTTGTTGTATTCATGATTTGCTGTCAAAAGAATATTTTATTTTAATTAGGCGAAGGTTATGAAAATAAAAAGATTACAAGTGATTAGAGAAAATTACAATAGACATTCATAAATGATAGATAGCTTAATCTATACGATTCAATGGTTTTCTTTAAAAGTCGAAGTCTTCAACCCTAGGTTTTATTAATAAGATAAGGCTTTATCAAGAAATTTAATCCTTACACTTCGAATTCATCTTCGGCAGAGCTTTTGCTTCCTAATCCTTTTCCAGCATTCTTCGCAAATTTATTTTCATTTGCTGCCGTAGCCGTCGTCGTTGTCGGTTTGGTTTCTTTGTTCTTAAACATAAACGGTTGTGGCTCGTTTCCGGCCTGGCGATTAGACCCGCCGATGTTCTCGAAAATGTTGCTTTCTTGGGCTGCAGTGCGAGTAGAGGGCTTATTAGGCTCAACTTTGAAAAGGTCTCTCACGCCAGATGCGTTTCCTTCCTTCTTATGCTCGAAGGTTGAGCCTCCGAGGTCATCGAATTTCTTTTGGATGGGAGTCTCCTCAAGCAGCTTATCGGAATATTTATCAAACATCGCGTCGAATTTATCGCCTGAGATATCGACTCCCTTGGGCTCATCAAACCTGGCTCGCCCGTGTACACCAACTGGCGAGACTTTTGTATATTGCCTTGAGCTTGTAGTGGCTTTCACGTCCTCTGCGAAAAATTCAGCTCGAAGAGCTTTTTGTCTCTGCTGCAAATGCTCAAGGTCGCCGGAGATATCTAATTGTGGGGATATATCCAAAGGCTTGTGCTCAAACTCGTGTCTGAATTTGGGCGAATGGTGGACTCTGGAAGGATGATCTGTCTTGGTTAAGATTCTTCTCGTTTCCTCTGGTTGGTAGTACGTAGCGACAATTTCTTCCTCTCTTTTTCTTTTCAGTTCGTCCAATTCTCTCTTGATAGCCTGGAGTCTTGAAGCTGGATCGTCTCCGCTCAAAGACCCTGCATATGATTGTGTTGGTTGGTATTTCTGCTGGCTTCTAGGCTCTCTTTCACGGTCCAAAAGCCCCAATACGTTGAAATTTTCTTCTCCTAGAAAAAAAGTGTATCAGATTATATTTGAGGGGTCTAGTTACTTTGATTACTCTGAGGAGCCATTACGATGGACCTTGAAAAATCTTTCTGGCCGCCAAAGTCGGCTCTGCTTACGTGGAGGTTCTCCTGTAATTGTCTTCTCAGTTCTTCTTTTTCTTTATCAACCTGATTGTTTGGAAGAATGAAAAAAAAACATCAGATTTATTTTTCGAAAATGATGAGTACCCTCTCGATTTCATGCTGGTAGTGCTCAATGTCTTTAATATGTCGCTGATTGATCTCAAGAATTTCCTGCTTTTTCTGCTCTAAGAGTTTGCTGTACTCTTCCAACCCTCTACATCCAGCAATAATCATTTAAAAGGTGTCCTAATGAGTCAATTTTTACGCTCTAAGTTGGTCGTTTTCTGCAGCAAATGACTGAACCTGTTGCTCATATCTCTTCAAATGGTCCTCTTCTCTCTTCAGATTCGTCTTCAGACTTTCAATCATTTCTCGAAGCCGAGCGATCTCTTTATCCGCGTCCTTTTGACTGTTTCTGTAGGACTGCAATTCGTCGATCAACTGCGCGTTTTCTTTCAACAAGCGCTCGTTTTGCTCCTTATAGCTCTCAGATGCCGCCTTATACTGCTCGATTTTAATCGCATCCGCTTCCAGCGTCGCCTTCATTTGATAGATATTGATTCTGTCTTGATCAAGCTCCTTAAGTAACTCTTTTCTCGCGCTAATTAAATCAATTTCACAAAAACATTCGCGTTGAACTACTTACTCATCTTTTGATTTTTCAAGGCTCAGCTTCAGATGCTCTTTCTCTAACTCCATCTCTTTCTTTTGTCTGACTAAATCCCTCTCCAAGCTCTGGATCTTCTCTTGCTGGGATTTAAGTCTCTAAACACACACACAATTACGTTAGGAGTCCACAATCAAACTCACCTCTTTCTCAAGACCTGTGTGGCCTTCCCAATCTTTTTCCTTAAGCTTTTGAATCTCGAGATCTTTCAACACTTTCTGTCTGTGCTCGTAACTGGCTGCCTCTAAATTCTACAAGGGAAACAATTATGGACTATGCCTCAGAGAACTTTGTATTATTTACCTTAATCTGCTGCTTGCATCTCTCGATAGTGTCTCGCTCTCTTTCTCTCAGCTTATTCACTTTATCAAGATACATCTTTTCGAGTTCCTCACGATACGCCTCCATTTTCAAGCGGTATTTCTCCGCTTCCTCGATTTTCAAGGCAGCGATCTCAAAATCGCGAATACGGCTAATTTCCGCTTCCAGCTCGGTTTTCATCTTCGCTTCGTACTCCCTCTTCAGTCTCAAGAATTTCTCATCAAACTGGAGACTCTTCTCGCTCATATTGTCTTCGAATTTGGTATGATATTCGTATTCCACCTTTTTCAACTTCTGCTCGAGGTTCAAATTGCTTCCATCGAAATCCGTTTGGCAGCCCGCGTTCACCTTCAAATTTCTGCCTTCCAACAGACTCCACACGTAGTCAATCATGACGTCCAGAAGCGATCTACCCTCTTTCCCCTTGGTTTTCATGTGAAATTAGAGAAGTGGTTAATAAATCTCTTACTTCAAGTAGTCGGTCGGCCTTGAGAATATCGACCATTTCAGACCGAATCAAAATCTGGTTTGTAAACCCGGCTTCGGGAAGAAACACGGCATTCGAGTAATTGTAGTCGTTTTTCTGCATGAACTCTGAAATCAGACTCACGATGATCCTGTGCAGCAGAGCCTTTTTAGGCGGAAGGCTGTCTTGGAGATTTCTAGGGATGTTTTCTGCAAAACCGAGTCATAAGGGCCAATTGAGTGTACCATACCTTTGTTTGACGCGTCTTTCTTTTGGAGCTTTTCTAATAATTTGAATCTCAACTGGGCCTAAAACACGATTTGAGACCAAAAGCGCTTGTTTTTGTTACCTTGAGGTTATCTACCAGGCCAGTGTCTCTGAAGTTCGTGTAAAGCTTCGCTTTAAAGTATTCAGCATCTTCTTGTTCGCTTGCCATTTCCGGTAGCCGATATAAATTTCCTAATTCAAAAACTCAACTGTAAAATCTTTTAATTTACTAAGGGCAGTGCCTTTTATATTCCAAAGGCACTCTATAACTCAATTTAATTTTTTCGGGATAAGAGAGTTTCAAAATGGTAAAAGGAAATATCTATCACTCGTGTCTCATCGTGATGATTAGTCTGAAGTCGAAGAAACAATAAACAGAATTAAGACCCACAGTTCTGTTGAGGGCTTGCTCATCGTGAACAGCGAAGAGAACATCATCAGAAACACATTTGGACAGGATAAGAAAGAACTCAGTGAAAGTATTTCAAAAACGATTCCTGCGCTTGCAAAGAAAGCGAGAAGCGTGGTCAGAGACCTTGATCCTAATGTAAAAATAAACCGAGTTGTGCTCTGAATAACTGGTTGTTGTAGAATAATTTGACGTTTTTGAGAATAAGGTCCAAGTACTATGAGATCATGGTGGCTCCAGGTATAATTTTTCATTAAGGGAGACTCTAATCTTCTGGTTTAGATGATAACTACATGTTGATTGTCGTCCAAAAGACTGGTGAAGGCAAGAAAGACGAAGCATAAAAAGATTTCGAATTACCTTGAAAGAGCACTGGTGTTTGAGAAATTTCTATAATTTTTGTTCTATACCGTTGGTCTTGCAAACTGGTGCGTAATGTGATAAAATATACAATTTTCTGGTTCCGTCTGCTGAAAAATCATCCATCCGAAACTAATCACTAAAGCTATTACATATTGTTTCATTAGAAAAAGCGGGGTATTGAATTAGGTAGTGAATTTTCTTATAGTAACTCATCTAACTTAAGATGTTTGGACTTTATGACTATCACTATCGATCTTTGAGTTTTTACGATTATCCTTTCACTAGTGCCATGGCAAACTTAAATAGTAATACACTGTTCAAACGAAGGAATGTGGTAATATTATCATTGTATTAACATTTCTTTGATTCGAGTCCATATCAACGATCATAAACAGATAATGAATAGCTGCGCTCTCACGTTTGAAAAAATCGCGACGTGCAAAAACCATATAGAGAAACTCTTCACTTCATCACAGACATCGCAGGTTTTATTTACTCATTATCAAAGGAAACGAAAGTACAGACATTAAACAGTGTTGCTTTCTTTACTAGGCTCAAGGTCCATCTGCATCTTTCTAATGTTTTTGCCGACATCGGAGATGAGTTCCTTCGTTTTAGCGATCACTTCTTCATTGTCATCACTCAATCCATTGAGCAAATAGCATAACAGTTCAGACTCGTAATCCTGCAGCACGGATCCTGGCAGCTTGTTCAATAACTGAGCAAGCACCAAGTACGTTGTCTTTCGGCATTCCACAGTTTTATCATTAGACGCTGCTTTCAATGCCGGCAGCATGTCCTTCAAGTTACCCCCTGCTCCTCTTGTAAGCAGCAACTCTCCAGCAGCCTAGCGCTCAAATTAACTACAATTTGCTTAACGAATTCCTCACCTCGAGTGTTATTTTTCTGACTTTCGAATGCTGATGAGACAGATTTTTCACCAGCGACTTCACAATTGCGCTTATGTGATCGCCGATACTATTATACAGAAACTTCGACACTTCTATCAACAGCTGGGAGGTTTCCTATCCAATTATTACTTAACCTTAGACACCAAAAATGCATAAGCCTGTTACTTTTTTCACCTCAGCGTAATTATCAAGCAAAACCTTCGACAACGCGTTTGCAAAATCGGAAATATTCCAAGTGAACGCTTTCATATACGCTTCAGATTCTGTATTTACGATTAGTCTTAGAAGCTTCACAATTTGAAGTCTGATTTCCTCTCCTTTGGAGTAATTCAGTTACAATTCCAGGGAATTCATGAGGTCACCTTGTTCTGGATAAGGAATGAGGTTTATTCTCGCAAAAAGTGCTTTAAGGAGTGAAGCCATGATGTCCTCATCGATATTGGGAACCTGTTTGATAAAACTAAAGGGTTTTCGTTAAAACCGAGGCGATTTCTCGATAGAATTACGCTTGTAACAAACCTAGCGCCAGTTCTCTGTGCTTTTCAACTTTATCGTCCAATACTTTGAGCAAGTTCTTGAGGATTCCTCTTTCAAATACTATCTTTATGACCTGAGGCTTGTTTTCGCTTGAAAAAATTCCATTTTTGATATTCGTCAATCCATTCCTTCTGAGATTTCTGTCCTGAAGCGATAGATTAAGATGGGAGGGTGGTTCAAAAACTGGTTACGTCGTCGTGGAGACAGTTTATATCTCTCTGAAACTTCTTTTGGAGCTCGTCGGCTTCGATTAAATCAAGGTTTTCCATAAAAACTCAAGCGAAAATTTTCTTATGTATCAATAGTAAATCTGACCGATTTATTTCGTTTGAAAAAATTTCGATTCTTGCTCTTCATACCTCATTTTGGAATCTCATAATTTGAAACTAATATATTAACAAACTGCAAATTTGAGATGGCACTGACCTGCTATCTCCTTTGCGCTAGAGTTTTGCCTCGTAAATTCTCGTCTCTATGAGTTTGAAGCGGATTTACGAGAAAATTTTAAAATATTGTAGCCAATAGGGAGCGTAAATGGCTTATATAAGCAACCTTTCCTCTTGAAAACTCGCTGAAAGCATGCTAATTTCGTCACAAAATTATCGTTTGCATTGCAACAATTATTTTAGGATCCAAGTTCCTCTCTTGATAAAATAAAGGGGTTATAAAGCTGTTTAAGTCTAAGCGACATTTTTGAAAATTTCAGATTTAGATGAGCAGAATCAAATTCTTTGGAACCAAAAGAATCAGACTCGGCAGAACTGCTAAGCAGCAACGTCATCTCTTACGGTAATGCTTTTTCGCTTAGAGCGAGCGGCTAAATCGCATACTTTCAGCACGATGATCACTCAGCTCATCGAGCATGAGAGAATCAGAACAACTATGGGCAAGGCGCGTGCCCTGCAGCCATTAGCAGAAAGAGTTATTGCTTACCAAAAGCGTGATAATGTCGTTATGCAGAAAAAAGCCGTCAATGTCCTGACGACAGATTTTGCCAAGGAAAAATTGAGAAAGGAACTGGCCCCAAGACTCAGGTGCCGATCTACTTGCCTCTCAAATAATATAACTGTGCTTTGTTTTAGTGAAAGAAATGGCTGTGTCACTCGTATCGTCCCAGTAGGAAAAAGAAGAGGCGACAAAGCGCCTATGGCGTACATTGAATACGTTGATAAGTAAATGAATTGTCCTTAATGAGAGAGAATATCTAATCAATTGTCAACGACAGCGAATTGGATAAATACGAGCAAAGCGTGCGAAAGCAGCAAGAGGAAACTCAGGTTGATAGAAGGGAGTGGGAAAAGAAAATCTTCACCCAAGAAAAGGAATTGTATGAGCAGAAACTCTCAGAAGCCGAGGCGAAAATTATCCAACTCGAGCAATCGAAAACTCCCTCCGAAGAGACAACCAAAGAGCTTAACAAACTGAAAAATCTCAAGGAACTGATGAAAAAGAATATTACGAGAGTAGAGCATGATTTGTTCATCTTGAATAAGGACAAGTATGACCTGATCAAGTTTACACATATCTACTAAGCTGAGCGAACTTGACCAATTTGTACGTATGTATGTAAAATAACACATAAAAAACAATGACTCTGGAAAAATTGTGGATAAGAGACCTCTAATTCCATTTATACCGAGGGTCCTTGCGAAGGGACTCGAACGAAATACCTGTTAAATCGCATTTGTATGAAAAACCATTATTATTAGAGAGAATTACCTTTGCGTTCTCCTATAGCTACCAATAGCGCGACTAAATAGCCTGTTCGCATTGATGAGCCTATCCCCCTCTGTAGTTCTGAAATCACGTCGTTATTGTCCTATTGAATGCGATTTATTCACAGCTTTTAGGGAAATAGGTCTTACGTTACTGGTTATTCCTTGATAAAGCCAGAAAATCAGTTTTTCTATAGTATTGCAATTCTTTTGGGAGAAAAGTCTAAGTGAAAAGAAAGAAACAATTTAGCTTACCGTGATTTTCGATATGCCTTTCGCTTCTGGAATCCCTAACGTAAGATGGTGACGAAGTGACTTAGAGTTGGGGTCGTCTTTATCAGTGAAATCAACTTGGAAGAAGCCATCTTCAATGACCTTTTGAGGAGGAAAAAAATAAATGGATTACTCGCCAAATGGTAGTTAAGTGATGTACTTTATCAACGCCGTCAAGCTTGTGAATCGGAAAAGATGACACCGCTGGAAGAGCAAGCTTTGTGTCTTTTCGGAAACCTTCACTGCTTCTATTCGCTTGAGACCCTTCAGTCATGATCTCAACAAGGTCCGGGTTTCCTAACATCATGTTAAAGACTTTTTCAAAAGGCAAAATTACTTTGTTTTTCTAAAGTAGGAGATTTTTCTCTTAGGCTCTTAACGAGATTATTCGAACCAACACGGGTTAAACTAGTGTCACGGTTCATATCAGGGTCAGGACTAACGTCTCGAGGACGCATATCTCGTTGATTCATGCCTCTGCTGTTATCTACTCTCGAGACATTGCTTGTATTCGACTGTCGGTTTGGCTCTTTTCGCTGTGGTCGCTCAATTTCGGTGTTTTCGTACTCGCGACGAACTCGCTCAAGGTCAAAATCTTCATCAACGACATTATAGAGCGTCTGCTGTTGGTTAGGGTCTCTTTGTTTTAAGTTCTGAGACGTACTTGGATTGGCTTTCATCGAGCTTTTCGAAGGTGGACGCCTTCGCCCTGTGTCTACCGAAGGCGGTCTCTGCTGGAAAATTTTGCCCTCCATACTCTTTTGATTGCGCCTAAGAAAGTCATCTTGTTCGTTATCTCCATCCTCAAGCCTACTCGTCTCTTCTTGGAATGAATTCGATCGCTCCGCTGGATTCTCCTTTTGCAAAGATTGCAAATAAGAAGCCATGTATGAGCTTGGGGTTTTGCTATTATTATTGGGCTTTCTCTGTGTCTTTGGCTCATTGATGGTCATATCAAATGGCGTTATCCCTCTCTGGGCCGCTGTTTTATATGTAGGCTGCTCCTCAGGCTCAGTGTATTTAGGGTTTTCTGAGGGATACCAGTTGAGACCCTCAGCGCCCATCGGATTCGGTCCGAACTCTTCAGTTGAGATCCTCTTGGCTTTAGTTTCGGTAAAACTGGGTGTTTGAAGTCTCGCGTCCATGCCAGGAATATCAAGGGTATCATTGCGGCCCTGGTTATGTTGCTTGTGTTGCGGATACTGTTGCCGTTGTCTTTGAGACGGGGGCTCATATTCGTTGTGATACGACGGATAACTATAAGCGTCGGGATCGTTTAGGGGTTGCTCACTTGGCTGATAGGGGCGATTCTTAGTGATATTTGGATAAAGCGGAAATGAGGCGTTTTCGATACGTTGCTTTTTACTGAAGACGATCATATTGATTCCGAGACCTAAGGAAATGAGTGGTTTTGAGAGGCATTCAAGGCAATTTTCGTACATTTCTCAATCAAATCATCAAGATCGATCTTTTTATGCTGCTCTAGCTGCTCGATAATACTTCTCTCAGAATCAAAGGTCAACCTCGCTGACGAAGCGCTATGACTCTCGTTTCGGTGAAGCCTCGACTCATCTCTTCCGAGAAAGTCTTTAACGAACCCTAAATCAGAGATTTGATCATCTGATTGATATAAATCTCGAGTTGGCCTCGAAACTTTCTGTGGAATTGAATTTTGCTGGTCAATCAGCTTTTTGAGCTGCTCGAACCGAGCTCTCATTTCTGGAACAGTGTTTATACTGATTATCTTTTCAAATGAAGCTCGAACCTCATTGTTCACAATTTCTCTCATATTGTACCCACAGCGTGCCCCTTGCATATAAAAATCCACAATATTCCTAACAAATATTCAGTCGCTTGAACAAATATACATTGGAGAGTTACAAAGGGATGCGTGGGTTGGAAAGCTTCAAGAGTTCCACCAACATCTGCTTAAGGTCCGTGTGGAGAACTGCATCAAAATCCTCACTAGTAACGGGTTTAGTCCGAATGAAATTATTCGGTAATATTACTAGAATTTAGTCGTCTTCACAAGTATTTCTGTGATTACTTCTCCCAAAGTTGACGAAGAGGCATAGAACTTTGCAGCAGATTCAAGACAGCCGTATACTCCAAACTGAATTAGGGTCAATCTACGAATTAGTCAGAAAGACCGTTATTTCCATGAGCTTAAAATGAATCTTATTTACGCGTTTTCCGGTTGCTCGACCAATATAGCAATGAGACTAAACATAGCATAAATAGCAGAATCTGTCTCCTAAAGCATAATTACTCATTGGGATTTCAGAAAAGTGAAGGCTTACAGCGGGTTTATTATTCTTCACGATCAATTTCAGTACAGTAACCAAATTTCGGACGAAGAGAGTCTCCTTACATAAGAGAGTCGCAAAAGCGCTTTTCTTCCTGCAGATTTCTCTCGCGATCAATGAAACCGTAATTAGGCATTGCGGTTCGCTCTGTAATCCTTTGATAAGCATCGCGAAGTCCCCGGGTTTGAGTATTTGAGAGACAAAATCAAACGTGTCAGGGTTGTTAGCGAGGTCGAAGATTATTTCAAGACTCAGTCTTTTAACATCAGCACTCTGCGTCTTCAATACTCGACAAAGAGGCTCTATAGTGGCGTTTTTGCAAAGAATGCTATGGAATCTTTTGTTTTCGCTGAATTTTTTAATTGCTTTCAAGAACACGAAGTTTATATCCGCAGTGTTTTCGCTCTCGCGCTGTTGACAGTTCGTCCATGCGAGGCTCAGTTGGTTGATGAATGAGTTGGATATCATCAGCTCTTCAATCTACAAATAACGTTTCCAATAGGAGTTTTTGTGATTTTCCATACCTTGGCTGATTTTATCTGCAGATTTGATAAGAAATAGCATCCATGCGTTATCAGAATGCCTTGATTCGCCCTATGCCCTTCGAATAAACTCAACACCTGAACTATTAGAAGTTTAGTTTCCTCTATAAATGTAGAATCGTCATACAAATCAGCGTTTTTAGATTGGGGTAGTCTGAGACATCGACCAGCCTTGAAAATAAATACAAAGATTTCATTGAAAATATCTGCACTTCTTCATTATCCGTTCTACTCCAATGAGATCGAGGTATTCACACGTTTACCTTAGCGCTGCGAGAATATTATCTAGAAACCGCGCGGTTGCCCGCTCATCCCCTGAAGGCAGCATTTTCGCCAAACTATTCTCTGAAATTTATCAACTAGCCAGTAAAGTTGCACATACTATTGACCAGAAACTTCAACACGACCCAAAACGCGTCTTGCTGGACGATAATATCCTTAGATGCCATACAATCAAGCACTTTATGAAGGTTGGTAACGCTAACAACTGCTTCTCCGATGTTGAAAGAACCGTGTCCTTCGAAATTCTAACAGATGTTTAAATTATAACCGCATTTGTCACGTTACACTTGAAGTATTTTTGGGAGATGCTTGTCGAGCGTAGCTCCGAGAGTTTTGGCTCGTGGAGGACGGTGTGCTTCCTCTGCTTGGAAGAGCTGCGATGCGGGAGCCTGGTCGAAGATTCGTTTGCATTAGACTTACTATGAATAATAAATTTATTTCTTGTCTCTAAAATGCCACTCGAAAATTGAAACATTGATGTTGAATTGTTGAAAGAAATTTTAAAGGATTTGAAAATTGGTTTAGAATGAAAAGAGAGATCTTTAAAGGAGAGAGAGAGAATTGATGAAAATTGTTCGAATTATAAAAAGGCATAGAAATTATGGAATATAACAGTGTTGCATGCAGCTTACTCAATGTGATGTATTATTAACTTCTCTATAGGAAGTTCTGATATAAACATTTAGAAAAGCTATATAAGTACCTAAAGCACTACTAATTAGATTGTCTTTATTATGATAATGAGATCAGGCTCTCCACTTTCGGTCGATCGCTCATTACCTCATTTCTTTTGAACTTTTGTTAGAAATTTTGAAATTATGAAGAAGCTTACTTCTGAGTGACGTTTTTCAGGTCTAGCTTGAAATGAGTTGACTCATTCTTTTTCTCTAGTACTCTCAAATTCGAGTTTCTTGGCTGAGCCTTTGGAGTTTGCTGGTACATATGCCTGGGGGTACCTATCAGCGAGCTTTCATTGTTCGGTTTCAGCGCAATCGATGGATTCGCTCGAGCTAGCCCGAGTTTAGACACTCTAAACTCACTCAGTCCCTTTGGGTTCAATACCCTTGGACTCATCAGTCTACCATTGTGCACTCTGGGCGACAACGAGGAAACTTTATTGTCAGAATGCGTCTTCAGGACTCGTATTGCCTGTGAGGAGTTAGCCTCCTGGATTTCCCTAGCAACGCTCCTAATCGGGGTATAATCAATGTGATTTGTCTTTATCTTCCTCAGCAAATCTCCCCTTGTCTTGCTGTACAGATTCGAAGTGTTTCTCAATTGATAAACCGATGAAGCGTCTCCTTCAGCCTTATTATTCGCAATGTAAGAGGAAAACGTAGACATATCTGAGACGCCATTGCAAATCGACCCTTTCTCTCCGTTATCGACTCGAGGACTCTTTCCATGCCCAATAAAATAACTAGTTTCATTAGTACATTAACATTCAAATCTTCTCTGAGAAAATTACCTGCTCGTCTCTTGTAGTTTCAAAGTTCCGCTCTCTTTCCCTCGACTCTGAACTCTGATGATACTATTGCTATTATTCATTTGTTTAACGCGTAGCTTAGTAACCGACTCGCTCGTTTCAGGCTTATTCTTACAAGGGAAGAAAAACACTTGAGTAGCTCCTTTTTGGGCGGTTGTCACTGCGTTAAGATTGCTTGAATTCGTTGGAACCGCCTTATTAGCCACAGGCAGTTCTTTCATACTGTGATGATTGCTATTCGGCGCCAACCGACTAGTTTTCACAATTCGCCTCTGGAACGGAGAATTTGCCTGTTGGATGCTGTTTGGAGGCGGATTAATACTCGCGTGCTCAGGCAGATGGTTATTTGAACTTCCTTTGCTCGGCGTGCAGTTCGCAGTATAGTTTGTCTCCGGTGTGTTATCGTGTTGTTCTCTACCACGATAATCGAAAGACTCGAACTCCAACTTCTTTAACGACTGCTTCTGCAAAAGACCCGAAGATTCGTTAGGAACCTTCTGAGCTGAGTGGTCTCTCTTGTTTGGAACGCGGTCATCGTAAGTCTTCATGAGCTTGGCAGGAAGGTTAAGAGTCATGGCATTTTCGTCGTCTTCTTGCACGGACTGCTTGAGCAGCAAGGCAGACGGGATTTTTTTCAGCGCATTGACATTTGTCGACGCTCTCGGCGATAAAAATATCTGAGTTTCACCGTAATTGCGCTCATTTTGACTGCGTAAATCATATGTCAGAACGCCTTCCAGCTCTGTGAGGGATTCCTCATCGCTCTCGGAGTCACTAGCACAGTTGCGTCGTGGAAAGCAGTAGGTGGCATTCACGGTTGACTGCTGGAACCTCTTCTCGATCTCATCTCTGAAATCCTCTTCTTCTTCCGCAGGAGTGTTCTTACATACTGGCAAATCTACTTTTGGTTCAGGTTGTTTTTGGTTTTCTTTTTGCTGCTCGATGGGTCTCTTTGAACTTTCAGTGGCAAACTTGAATTTTTTGATGATCTTCAGATTTTTTGGTAATTGAATGGGTTTATTAGTCAAAGAAACGATTGGAAAGTTGTTAAAGGCGACTTTCATGCTGGCAGTGAACGGATTGCTGGAAAAGAAAAAGTTTTATATTGAGTAATCGGACCAGGATGCCCGAGAAAATAGAAATAAATGAACCAGTAGCTCGACAGATCATTGCTTAAAATTTGGATTTAATCGGAAACGAGGAATCTAAAATACATTTGGAGTGTTCAACGACTATACTGAGGGCAATGAGAATAGGCTGTGCCTGAGAGCCGAGGCCAGGAAACAAAGAAAATGGGTCTACTTTGGAAGTTTACGAGGCGAAAATGACAAAAGCGAACCAGTATGGTTTTCAAAAGATTCTCATACGAACTGATTGAAACGAATTCGAAAATTTATTATCTATCTAAACAGAATTTTCGAATTCCAGACTACTGAAAAAACAAATAATAATCAACTAAACCACTCAATTTCTTCCAAATGATATGGAGGTCCTAGGTGTTCGTGTAAAAAAGAGAGGAAACGCTATGTTTGATGTGCTAGCTTCTTGATGGCCAGTAAACCTATGCTAGTAGCGACTACTTCTCTTGTTTGGAGAAAAGAGAACGGGGCAGATTCTGGAAATAATATATTTGCTGATTCAGAAAAATAATTGGATAGAAACGGACAAATCGAAATTATAATGTCAACTAATGGATCCTCTGCTACTTCGAAAACTGGTTTGAATGCATGGCGAGCCAAATTATTCCTGGTATTTATATGAACCTATTGTAATGTGTTCAACAAGAGCAAACATGAGTTCATGAGGAAGGACCAAAAGTGGTAGGTTGATATTTGAGTTACAATCTGTTAAACTTCAGATACCTCAGCACCCCGTTTAATATTATTCATCTTTAAATAGCTTTAGTCATTAGTCACTCACGGAAATCATGTTTTCGGTCTATGTAGAAGAAGCCGGTGACTAACTTCTCCTGACATTTTTTTCCGTTGAATTTAAAAAAAAAAAATGATTTCTAATTTATAAAGGAATTCGATAAGTAACTTTAATCTGCTATATGATGAATACACAACTCTCGTGAGTTTTAGTGTCTTTCACTTAGAAATGGATAGCACGAGGAGAAAAAATGCTCTCAACAAAAGAAGCTAAGAGACGATTGCTAATTACATTGAATGATTTGCAATCAAGTCAGGATACCTCACAAGACCCATGCGCTTTTTTCTTATTATTACTACTAAACCCTTACGAACAGTCAGCTTAGATTTTTTTGGGATAACTGGATAACCGGTTCATCTGAAAGTTGATAGAAGTCGGCATCTCAATTTTACACCTATCGATTCTGTTTTTTTTTTTCCCCATCGAGGTTTGAAGGAAGGCCATCGACTCGCGTGATATGCACTTCTGACATGCCAAAATTTTGAAAGCGTGATATTTATAAAAATTTCAAATTCTCCCAAGAAGAATCTTCAAGCGAAGTACCCGCAATATTAGAAGTACTTAGTTCAAACGTGAGTTTAATCATTTGCAAAGGAAAATCCTACATTTAATTTTTATTGAGCGATGCATATTGTTAAAAGGCCCTTTGTCCAAGGTGTCTTGCTTCCCATGGTCAAAGGATCCCTGAATGTGGGTCCTCTTTCATTGATTTCTTCTCGAGGCTTTCACTCGCAGGCGAAGGAAGAAACTGCTCAAACCAAGAATTCAAATATTTACTCCGAAAAGTACAAACTCTCCCAGGAGGAATTGGACGAAATCCTAATGAAACCGGCTAAATCCCCCAACATCCTCCATAAGGAAGAGATCGAAATCCCTGAAATTGAAAAAGATTATGAAGAATCAATAGAAGAAAAACTCGGAAAGGTCCGTTCTAAGGTGGTCAAAATGTACACCGAAACCTTGGAAAAAGCCCTTGAGTTACGCGACAGCATCCCAGCCATCAGACCCTCAGACCGTCCTGATGTGAAATATTACAAATATGACCTCCCTATCCCGAATCTTGATCCAGAAATCAAAGGAGTCGATGAATTGCTGAGAGAGCAAGAAGAACTCGAGACGACACCTACGATAAACTTGTTTAATACGTTAAAACTGGATGGAAAGTCCAGCTATCAGACTTTTGAGCTTGAGCTCGATAAGAAGTTCCATAATGGTAAGTTGCATTTAATTTTTCATCATTTCCTCTCCTTCCAACCCTATTACTCAGCTTTCTTACCTCATTTTATCTTATTCTGGGCTTTTCCTAACGTATTGCTTGCGTTTAGAGGTCGATATGTACGGAGACGAAGTTGATTTGGAAGCCACTATACAGGAGCAGGTACAGGAAAACTATATTCTAATAATGCAAAGATAGCCAAATTAGGGGATGACGTTATACCACACAAGTACATCGCCGATAAGAAGTACATGGAGGAGGTGCGACGATGTTTTACGTTGAATATCAACATGCCAGGAACAATTGAAAACGAAGACCCTAATCGATTCATTAGAGGTACTAAATTACTTTCAATTAAGTTGATCTTCATGATTCATATAGATTTGAGACCAATTGAAGAGTTCCGAAATACCCCAATAATCCCGATTTCTGACTCGGTGATGAAAGCGCATCAGAAGCGACTTGAGGAATACCATAGAGGCGGTCTCTACTTCGAAGTTAAAAAGGACACGATCCTTTCTACTGGTAAGCTTTTCGCCTTGGAATGATTTCTTACTGATTTCCTAAGGAATGCTTCTCTTTACAGCCCTCGTTGGTTGGCAGCTATTGACCTTCCTCATGGAGAAAGACGAAGAGGTCGGAGCAGGCTATGAGAGAATGAGGTTGCAACGACTTGAAATTGAAGCCAACCCCAAAGACAAAAAGCGACCAAAGATGATTTAGTGATCTATCATTCATCATTAGTTTCTTTGTAGAGTTCACCTGTACTAATTTATTCATATATGTCATCTACAAAAAAATGAAAAAACAAGGATTGTAACGAAGCTCGCTTTGTATTGGCTTGAGAATTCTACCGATCAAGAAAATTGACATTTAGTTTGAAATATAATAGGCTTTCAGAAATTAAAAGTAAGTAAAATGCTTCCTAGGGCCTCCACCAGGGTTATGATGAGATTTTTAAGGCATTCATTTGGGGTAGATAGGCGATGAGGGTTCGAAGTCAAAATTAATGCTTTTCTTTTAAATTTTCCTTCGAAGAATTTGCCGCTCTGCTGTAGTGCTAATCTATTAAAAGATACCTTATTTTAAAATCTCCACTTCCGGAAAGTATGATTCAGACGGCAACAACAACCTCGCTGACAGACGACACTATCAAGTTCGACTATCTCAACCGCGCGGAAAGGCTCGCGGTAGATGCACAGTCCATTTTGGTTCAAAAACGCCAAGATCCTCTGAAAATCAAGAAGAATATCAACCAACTATACTATGTGTTGAAAAGAAAGCACGAGAAACGCAACCAGGCGCCTATCAATGAAGCTATCTTGCGCAAGTAATTCATTTGTTTCGGTCTCAATGACGCCATATTTTTCCAAAGCAATGTACTCAAACTGACTCAAATTGGAATTGCCACTGCGGACATCGAAAGAGCTATTACTCAGGAAAAATATTTGATTTCGCAGCAGAAAGAAGAAACCGAATTTAAGCAACCGAATCAATTTGCCACCACTCTCACCGATGATACA
>ENA-UOTX01001311-UOTX01001311.1-compost-metagenome-genome-assembly--contig:-NODE-1311-length-19521-cov-8.068093_pt1 | contig 19521 bp, 12 predicted proteins | sample MGYA00238143_ERZ746982 | MGnify/ENA primary metagenome ERZ746982 (study PRJEB28758, sample SAMN06268862) | compost metagenome | isolation source: single cell | place: USA: California, Emeryville, Joint... | reverse complement strand
TTTGTATCCTGACTTACATTGGAGACATGCTGTTTGAAGAGGATTGATGAATCCCTTGAGCGCACATGATGGATCTAATAGCAATAAAATTAATACATTTATGTAAGATAGGCAAAATTTACCTCCAGTCGGGACATACAGACCCTCTGACCCTTTAAACCAAATGAAATTCAACATATCATAATTTCCATCGTTCACCATACCGGACGCACCTGCAGCTGTCGTTGAACAAAGATGGATCTGATCAGTAGTCAGAACGTAGAACAGGTGCGTGACGAAATTCCCAAAATACACTCTATTCGTGACAGCTCCGTTTATCCATATCCTGATAGAATAATAGCCAGGTGAAAACTCATCATAAGGTTGGGCTGGAACGATTTCCATGATCACTCGATTCCAGGCATCTATTTTGTAGTGACAGTCAGCCAAAAAGAGGTATTATATTTACTGAGAGTAAGAGCAGTTCCCGAAGTGAATTGACCTGCCCAGCCACCATCATTTCGCCATAATTGCACGAAATGATCATAAAAAATTTCCACTGTAAACCCTCTGGCAAGGGTTCCCTTATCCCGAAAAGAGAAAAAAGTGTGCTTCCGGGACTCTAACAATAAGATATCAGCCGCAACAATCACACCATTCGCGTTTGGTTCTGTCAGATCTAGTCTTATCTGGGTATTAGGTCTGCATTGCACGATATTCCAAGGTACAAAAGTTGGATCCCAGTTAGTATCTCCTGAACTCTCACCTTGTTGTGATCAAATAGCATTTATTTATTCAATATTCAAGCAAGAGAATTCGGATACCTACGATTCCAGTCGTAGACCCAGTGGTAGAAGGAGTATAAGTATCGACTGGGAAGGTCTGTCCACCATTCACGGTAGCCTCAGTTGCAAAATGAAATACGTACAATTTACCTATGATATTAGAGGAAAGCATTGAATGATCTAATTAAATTAATTTTTACTATCTTGTTCCATTAATGCCAAACTGATCATCATATCTTCATTATAGGGAACAAAGTCGGTGTATAGTCGTACATATCTCATTTTGCAGTTGCATTGGTCAAGATGAGGATCATTTGTCCACTGAACAACGGCGGCTGAAGTGAGCACATGAAAGTCTCCTAACGCTGGAGCTGGAATTCGACTGTTAAATTCGTTGAGTGTAGGAGGAGGAGGGCCAGCTTCCAATGTGTACAGAAAATCATATTGAACTCTTCCCAAAACATCAGTGCCTTGAGCGAGAAAGAACCAAGTATTTAATGGCAACAGTGAATCGACGTTAACCTAAAAATTTTTCATCGTTATGCAACAAATGATAATATGAACATCATTACACTCTCGAACCACCAAATGCCTGATTCTGTTGTTGCTGAAGATATAAAGACAGTCTGTTCGTGTTCTTTCATAATGCTCCCTGCAATTCTTCCAAGACCAAAATCTTCACTAAGCACTAAATTTCAATACTTATTGAAAGAAAAGTTAATACGCTGGATCGAGTGAAATTCTAAAGTAACTCTCATAGCCACCAGACCAAGAAGTTTTGTAAATCCAGGAACTCCATGTGTATTGGTTCGTATTTGTGAAAGTTGATGAGAGGGAAACCATATTCTCACTCAGGAATGTTACAGGCTGGGAAGCTATCTCTGTTTCTTGAAGATAAAAAATTTGAACAGTAGAACTGACAACTTTAGATGGTATATTATTTTATCTGTGGAGCTGATTAGATGATTACCTCTCAAAGCGATTAGTAGAGGTAATACTCTACAACAGAAGAAGGTATATACTGCAGTTCTTCTCATTGAGTTTGAATTTAGAGTGAAATTTAATTACCAATTTTATTTCATGTTCACTTAAAATCGGATGTTATTAGGATTTCCTTAGCACAATCTTGAGGCAAATTTTAAATTTCAAGCTCTATTTTTCAGCATGAAAGATGAACAAGTTTAGGCAGGCGCTAACAATGATTGCTGAGGAGTTAGTACAGCCAACAATATCGATTTGCTTTGTTGGAAAAAGTTTTGATATGAGTCATTGAGTGCAGAAAAAAACAATAATCACGAAAGAAATTTCAAAAGTATCATTAAAAACTTGCGAATTACTGTAGAAAGATGTAGGAAGAGAAAGTTTTCAATAGCATCTATTTCACAATATGCCTTAGAGAACATAAGAGAGATTATAAAAGCAATTACTCAGTCGCCTTCATCAAATTACATCACTACAATCAACTTTAGATGAACAAGAACTTTAAAAGAGTCTAACTTATTCAGTGTGAGCGAAGAAACGCTATGATTGAGATTTTGATTTTTCACTTAAAATTTTAAATTGCAATTAATTAAACTTCCTTGGAATGATAACACGTAAAAGAAAATTTTGTAGAACTGTCAAATTAAACTGATATAGTCCTTGCTTCCTTTTTGAAAATATCAATCAATGACAGATCTTCAGCCTTTGGAATCATTTCACCGAGAAATAGGTAATCTTCATCGAAGATCTAACTTGATTATGGGAAAGCTTATGTGACATTGAGAGATGTATTTTTTCCCATTACAGCAAACAGCCTTTTTAATCCCATACGTTCAAGATTTGAAACAAACAGAATTGAAATCTAAACGCACTTCGTTCTTGTGGCGAGAAATCCGAAATTTGCGATATTTTTTGTTTTCTAGAAACGTACCGCCTTCGAGAGATAAGGTTGAAGATCTCAGTTAGTGAGTTGGTATAGCATCATCGTTTCCATTTTGAGGTAGCTTTCGCACGCAGTCAAATTTTGTTGAAGTCTGTAGTGTAAATGTGTCTTGAGTCTTATGATATCTTGAGAAAGGAAGCACTTTTACTTTCGTGGCTCTCAATGTGCAGATCGGCTGATGTTTCCTTTCGGTTCGTTCTATCAAGTCATTGTTACTTTTTTTAATGGTTTTCAAGTGGATAACATACTCTATTGAAATTAATATTCTAATGTAGATTTTTCGTGTGCTGAGTAATAATAAAATTTTTCTCATCCTTCCTCGGTATTATGAAGTCAGAATAATAGGGTGGAACTGATCTTACAACATCTGTCATAATGGGTATGTCAATATTCAAAACCGACTATACAATCTTTCACTGTCATTTACCAGATTTCGATCGGCCAGGTCGGTCATTAAAAAAGATTACTCTATTATTGAATGTATTTGCAAGTATTTTCTATTATGATTCTCAGGGTTGACAATAGACGTCCACAAATTGGTTTTATATCTGTCCCTCGAAATCTGGAAGCAAATAGCTTGTTTATTACGTGCTCGATTAATGGATTTTCCAAAATCTTCACTATCCATACTTAACAAACTCAGAAATTCATCGAGTTTGTCTATTCTTTCGATTACTAAAGGAAACTAGAATGAGTTTGAAAATTAGTTACCAAGCTAAATAAATATCTGTTTTTCCTGTATAATTAAATATGAAATAACAAAAAAAAGCACTGAGAAATCTGGTCGCAGCCTCATGTAAAAATATTTTTAAATTCTTCTCGCAGAAGTATCTTAATTACGAAGAATCAGTTAAATAGAGTTCATTATTAACAATTTCATTAGTACAATATTGAATTAAATTCTTTAATTCCAAGTTCAGTTTCACAGCATGGATTACGAACAATTTGAAGAAGAACCTGACCATAGTTGCTCAGGCGCTAACACAGTCATCTTTGTGGATTTAAAGAACAAAGAAGAGGTTTTGATATAAGTAAACGAAATTTGGAAAAAATTCTTAATAAACAGTCAGATTACCAACACGAGAGTAATTTTTCTTTCGAATGCATCTCGCAATCTCCTATAGAGGAAATCGAGAGAAGTTTGCAAGACAGCAACCCAATCACATAAATTTTAAAAGTAATTGGGAGCTGTAAAATTAAATCTATAAAATCCTTGATTTATCCAATGACCCTCTTTATTCGTTGAAAGTCTCTGAGACCAGAGCTTTTAGATGAAACCGAAAATGCAAAGTTCTGAGATTACTTAAGGAAATCCTCGTAAATGAAGGAATCGCATTAACATCATTGATTAATTTTCCTTCTCTAATCATTAAAGAGTTTCTTTCTTACTGTTTTATTAACTAAAGTTGTAATCTAAGCTCAACGGAATGAAATTAATTCGTAGTTGCATGTGAAAGTTAGACCTTTTGATTACCAGAAAATTTTTTTTCAGGTCATTATTAGTTGTGATGAACAGGGTTTCAACGGAAAATAACATAACTAGGGATGAGCAATAATTCAAAATCTTACAGTTCCAAGCAAAGAAAACGAAAAAACTAGTTCTTGCTCATAAAAATCTGTGAAATCTAAACGCGTACATTATCATTAAATAAATGTTCGAAGTTTTATAGGAAAGAGGTGTTATTTGGGCATTGTGGTGTTTGCGTTCAATAGAGAATATACACTTCCACAAGTCAACTTACATAAAGCTGCATTTGTATTGGAATAACTTTTCAAATAATTAGTTCGATTTGTGTCTTTTAGAATCGATTCTTGCTCCCATTGACTTCATTAAATTTGAACCTTCAAATGATCCCTTTTTTTTCGGAGGAGAATCTGGTTCGATTTATTTATTGCACTTGGTTACGCTTGTTTTTGTTTCAGCGTACCTTGAGCCTAATAAAAGCTACAGTCTTTTTTTAAAAAAAATAGATGGCCTTAGCTTCCTGAATGTTTCCTCTTTCAGAGAAAAGCACCCGCAACAAGTTCCAGAATTCACTTATCGCAATATATTTTCGAAATGGAATGAAAGATTGAATAGAATTAGCCTCAAGTTTGCTGTGCCAAGAGCTTTGGATGACAATGAAAATCAATTCTTACACTTCATAACTCTATAAGATATGTGAATTCCAATAAATAATTTACAGCTCAATTTGTTATTAGTTAAATTAGAAAAAACTGATGAGGAGGAAATTTTCTGAATACGAAGACGGTTGTTTATCTTAATTGAACGGAATTTATTTGTTGATTATCCAAGTTTCTGGAGGTACCGTGCAGGCTTCGAAACCTATTCCAGGAAAGGTTGGAATCCGCTTCAATTGAGATATTAAATTTGTGGGATTTTCGAAGCTGAATTTGACTATCATCATTGGCTCGCTTTTGTGATGCTTGCTTCTGTTTTCGTTCTTCTAGTTTTTTCTCCCTTCTCAGCCGAAAGAATTCAACAATTTTGACTATAATTTGGAAGAGTATAATCGCAACCTTTACTCCTACAGCAGTCCAACTCAATCCTAGCCTTACTTGATATGAACCAGAATTCTCGAGAGAATGCATCACAAGGAATAATATGGCTGCAATGACAAATCCAGCCTCTGTGCCAATCACAAGGATTTTATTTGCAGCTGTCTTGAACACATTTTTGGGAAGTGCGATTAAGATAGTAATCACATTCAATACTATCAACACACTGAGTTGAACAATCACCCACCTCCTCAGAAGTTCGAGTATCAGCATTATGATAAAATTGAACAATAAGGTCCAAAATGTCATAATACGTCCGAAATAGCTTTTACTGTGATACTCTCGACAGGAAAGAGCGACCAAACCAAGCAGTGGTCGAATAGATTTCAGTTTGGCTCTGTTTCTGCCATGATAGAAGCTAGCACATATTGCCAGAATCCAAATCAAGACAATTGTTATAGTGTATAAAATAGCGATTCCGAAGCTGATTTGCTGATATATCCCCTTAATAGGGATGAAAGCATAATTCAAGATGAGAGCCGAGCAGAGATAGGAATACCGAGAAACAAGTAATGTCATGAAAATACTTTTCTCGAATGAATGACCTGCTGAAATTAGAATCTTTTTTATTTTGGAATTTTCACTCTTGAAGCATTTGCAGGCGACTTTCACCAGAAGGTAGAGCAACAGCGTAATGCAAGTGGAGAAAACGATACCACCATAGTTATCAAGAAAGACTTGACTGAAAGAGTATCTAAAATAGTCATTGAAGATAACAGCGCCTTCGGAGTCTGTCTTAAACGTTGAGTCGGTTGATGTGTGGCTGTTGTTAAAGCCAGGTATTTTGTTGAAAACATTGGGCAAGCCGAACTGTCCCAAATCGGTATAGTTGTAGAAAGCAGCCAGAGGGGTTAGATAATTGATATTAATCAGCTTCATAAAATTAATTCGAGCCATAATTTGTAAAATTCGCATCAGCTGAGTGCTAGCTCCTTTAGATTGGATGTAAACAAGCAAAGCAGAGACTGCTGTGCTAATAGCTATGGCTTGAGCTCCAGAGCCAACAGCAGTTGCTGCTTGAGCAACTGTGGAGTCTGTAAGAATGGGAGCTGTAGTATTTGAAGGAATAATGCTGTATTTTTGACTCAAATTAGAATTGAACTGGTTGAAAGAAAGCAACAAGTAACGAATTTCACTGCTCTCGGTATAAGAGAGGAAATTCAGCTGATAGGAACTGGAATTAAGTTTAGTCAAAGTGAAACTCATCTTAGACCAGTGAGTGCTCAGAAGATTGGTAAAGTTTGAAATTAGATAGAGATTGATTTCTGCTAAAGAGTCTTCAAGATGCCAAGGGGTGTCGAAACTGAGAAGATAAAGTTGAGGCGCATATTGTAACTCAAACTTGAGGATTTTGACGGTAGTTCTTGTGGAGCAGGACTGATCAATCTCATTGGGATAGTATCCCGGAATATTGTTGCATGGAGTGCAGGTGTTGTTTGTGGTTAGCAAGTAGAATCCCTCGTAGCAGCTGATGCAGCTCGTTGCAGTTTCGTCATTGCATGATTTGCATGTCGGGTCACATTGGAGACACTCAGTCTCCGAGATAAAGTAGCCATCCGCATCACAGCTAACGCAAGAGCTATTTGAGGGTACAAAATAGTTCGACGCTACACAACTAACACAATTAGTTGGTCCCGCTCCAGTGCAAGTTTTACAACTTGAGTAACAGGGCAAGCATTGAGTTCCCGAGATAAAATAGCCATCTACGTCGCAATCAACGCAAGAATTATTCGAGGGTACGAGGTATTTTGAATCCTCACAGGTCAGACAATTTGTTGGTTCCGTTCCAGTACATGTTTTGCATGTCGAATCACATTTCGAGCATTGAGTTCCCGAGATAAAATAGCCATCTACGTCGCAATCAACGCAAGAACTGTTCGAGGGTAATAGGTATTTTGAGGTCTCACAGGTAATACAATTTGTTGGCGCTGCTCCATTACAAGTTTTGCAAGTGGAGTCGCATTCCAGGCATTGAGTACCCGAGATGAAGTAACCGTCTACATTGCACTGGACGCAAGAATGATTTGAGGACACGAGATAAGTTCCTGAATAACAACTCAAGCAATGAGTTGCCAGATTTTCGTCACAAGTCTTGCAATTGATATCGCAAAAGTTGCAAGTACCATCGGGTTCCTATATGGAGGAAAGAAAATTAGCAAATTTTGGAAAAACTTATGATGATTTACCATCCTACCACCATCAAATGTACATTCTAATAATGAAAGTAGATATTTATGTTAAGAAAAGTAGTCGGATAATTCAGGTTACTTTGACAGGAGTTAGTATCTGAATGGAGGACGTACCCAGTCGGGCAGCTGTCCAAACATTTCGTTTCAACCCTTTTGTATCCAGGGTTACATTGGAGGCATGCTGTTTGAAGAGGGTTGATGAATCCCTTCAGCGCACAAGATGGATCTAATGCCAATCATCTTAAGATATAATGTAAGATAAAAATTTACCATCAGTTGGTTCATACAGGCCCTCTGATCCTTTAAACCAAATGAAATTCAAAATATCATGATTTCCTGGCTGCGTAATACTAGTAGAGCCAGAAACTGTCGTTGAACAAAGTTGGAGCTGATCAGTATTCATATCGTAGAATAGATGTCGAATGGTAAAATCTCCAAAATAAACTCTATTCATGCCATTTCCATTTACCCATATCCTGCCAGAATAGTAGCCAGTTGTAAACGAATAAGGGTGGGCTTGAACGAGTTCCACAATCACTCGATTCCAAGCATCTATTTTATCATGAAAGTAAGAGATAAAAAAAAAGAAATAGTACTGGGTGTGAGAGCAGCCGTCGAAGTGACTGAATTCACCCATACTCCGCCGCCAGTATGCTGCTGGAGTTTCACGGTATAGGAATAATGAATTTCTACTAGAAAACCCTTAGCAAGGTTTCCCTTATTTCGGAAAGCAAAAAGAGTGTGCTTCCAGTTCTCTTCAACCAAATAGATATCAGCGGCAATAATCACACTATTCGCGTTTGGTTCCATCAGATCGACTCTTATCTGGGTATCAGGTCTGCATTGCACAATATTCCAAGATACAAAAGTTGGATCCCATGTGGTGTCTGCCGTACTCGAACCTTGGTGTTCCCAAATAAAATTTAGTTTATGCAAGAGAATTCGAATACCAACGATTCCAGTGGTAGAGCTTGTCGCAGAAGAAGTATAGGTATCAACCGGGAAGGTCTGTCCGCCATTGACAGCAGTGCTCGTTGCAAAGTGTAATACATACAATTTGCCTATTATATTACAGTAAAGCAATGAGTTGCCAAACCAAAGTAGTTTTTACTATCGCGATCCATTATGGCCAAGCTGATCATCAAATCTTGATTATATGGAACAAAGTCAGTGTAAACTCTCACATATCGCATTTTGCAGTTGCAATGCGAATAACCGTTCGCGTTTGTCCATGTGAAAGTTGTGGATGAGGTGAGCACATGGAAGGCTCCTGAAGATGGGTTTCGAGGCTTGAAAACTGTCGTAGGTGTTATAGCAGAGCTACTTCCCAACATATATCTAAATCCATATTGAATGTTGCCCGAAACATCAGTGCCTTGAGCGAGAAAAACCCAAGTGTCTAATGGGAACAGTGCATCGGCAGTACTCTAATTATTTTCAAACGTTATGCATCAAGGATAAATTGGACATGATTACTGGAACTTCATAGTTCCACCAATAGTCCGGAGCTGTTGTTGTTGAAGATAGAAAGACAGTCTGGTGGGTTGGGTTCATGGCGCATCCAGCAATTCTTCCGAGACCAACATCCGTGCTAAATTTCAATTTTTTTAGAGCTTATTAGAACGAAAAGTTGATACGAAGTATCGCTTGTAATTCTAAAATAACTGCCCCAGCCGTTCGGCCAAGAAGTTTTGCGTATCCAGGAACTCCATGCGTATTGGTCTGTGCTTGTGAAAGTTGGTAAGAGAGAAGCCATTGTCGTACTCGGGAACCCAGTAGGATTGGAAATTATCTCTTCTTCTTGAAGATAATAAATCTGAACAGTGGAGCTGGCTACTGTAGTGGTGATATCATTTGAAGGAGACGCTAATTAGTTATTTTACTTCTCATAATAATTAGCAGAGGAAGAATTCCACTTCGAAAGAAGTTAAATTTTCGGTTGCTGCTCATTGAGGTTGGATTCTGAGTGAAAATTAAAATATCGATAAAATATAGTGTGCAATTAGCACAATATATTATTGCTGGACTTATTGATTCACTCTCGAGTCCAAATTGAAAATTTTACAGCTCATGCCTGAGCATAAAATCCAAACGACCTCGGTGAGACAGGATAATAATAGCTGTTGGTTGACCAATGCATGTGCTGGTCCAAGTATCCTTTATCAAGAGGAAGAAATTTTGATGGGAGCCCAAAAAAAAAAAACACTGGGCTATCGAAAATTTCGTAGCACTATTGAATCAGGTTAGACCAACTCCAAATTGACGAGAATTCACCCAAACAGAAGATTCTGTGAGTGAGCTCCTCTGAAATTTGAGGATTTTTGTGATATAAAATTTTAAAGTTCAGGAGTGATCGATTAATAACAGCTTCTTCACAAGCAAAGGAAATAAAAATTTTATTAGATCCGAATGAATCGAACCCATAGATTCCCGCTTCATTTTTTGAAAGTAAACAATGAATATCGAAATTTCTTCAACGTTAGAGACGTTCAAACATTGATTGAGTAGAAATGTCTTCCATAAAAATTTATCTGTTACTTGAAAGAAAATCGAGTTGAGATAGATGTATGATTTATTTTAGCAACAATTCAAAGCAAAAGTCATTTAAAGTCAATTATAAGCCTGTCTGACATAAATATGCGTCTCTATTTTTTGGGAATCTCTCACGGTTGTGGTACATTCAAGACATCATCTGTGTTCCTCAGAGTCTTGCGACATCTTGTGTAATCAAGGCTACGAATCGTTCATTAGCCCCATTGGTGATGTCACTGATCGAATTTCCCATATTATTGAAAGTTCATATTATTTAATTATATTTGCCCATTTTTTCTTTGCTGACAGCGCAAAAGAAAACTTTCATTGGAATTTATTCTGATTCCAAGATATTGAGCAAAATGCTGAGAGAGCTCTCGTAGAGTCTGATAACTAGCCACGACTGTTTCCTGTTATCTCTACATTGAGGTAATTTATTTTAAAAAATGTTAATGAAACGCTGCGAATACATATACGATAGAGCTCCTATCGAATCCGATAATCTTTTTCGGTGATTTGACAGATCAAGTTCTGGAAGACTGGGACATTAAATTATGAGTATTTGATTTCAAGGGGAATTCTTAATGAAGGCGATAAATTGCCTATCTAGGTCTATCCAAGTTGAAGTATTAATTCATTAAAGTTATATAGTTGCAAGCAAATTAATCGATGTATTTTATTTTCTGGGAAAAGGTTATTTCCTCCCTTGAGATTGGAATGATTCAAACCACAAAATAAACCAATATACTGCTTTATTTGAGCTATCTGAATAATTAGCAAGTGAAAATGAAAACAGAAACACTAAATATGAAATCTCACCGATAATTATCACGTTTATACCATCATTGAATGTGTGAATTAATATGTTAAATGTAATGAAAAGCTGACCTAACTCAAGGATTCTGTAGAAGGCATAGCAGTTAATTAGAATGGTAAAGATAACTCATCATGCTCCAGAGTTAAATAAAATATTTCTTAAATTTCAAAGAATCATTGACTTTTTTAAATTGCTACTAATCCACCTACTCTCTTATTACTTCATTAATATATAGGATCTATTCTTTAAAGAAAACCTTTTTCTGAAAAAGTAAAAGTGTTTCGTTTTTTTTTTTTGGGCATACTGTGTATCTTTATTTTTGTTTGACTTTGGACTAAAAGCGAGCATTACATATTGTTATACTTAAATCGTGTTCTGATCATTTTATAGGAGAATAAAACTGAATTATTCCTGATAAATCTGAAATAGATAATAAATATGAAATTCTTCTTGGCTTATGAAAAACAAAGTTGCATAGAAAATTTTTTTAATGACCTTTTGTGTTGATAAGGTAAAAAGCTGTTTCTCAAAGCTGAACGAAATTTTTTTGCTGGTTAATTCAAGTATCTGACGGTATCATTTACATTCCGAAATCTAATTGAGGAATCTCTGAGATCCTCTCCAATTGGAATACCTTCAAAACTAATAATTTATAATCTTAAATGGTTTATGAAAGCAAACATTGTGATAAGAGACCAATTATTCGGACTTTTCGTTTGTCGGCAAAGTGCTTACTTCTATGGAGTATATACTGAATAGTCAGTCTCCTTTTAAAAATGAATAGAAATTATGTGAATGAAACAGGAGGATTTCAATTTATTTAATCGATTAATGAAGAGCACTTTCCATTCAACAAATCAAAAGTATAGAAATAACTAGAAAGCTGTTCAAAATATATTTTTCAGCTGATTAATAATTTGTCTTATACATTTGTTTAATGTTATCATAAGAGTGAATGTTCACTGAGGAAGGTTAATCATTTGGATTTCAGCGTTTGAGTTATTTTCAACGTGATAGCTGATATTATTTTCCCTTTTAGCTGTAAGGGGTGATTCAGGCTCAAAGCAGAGGTGAAATTTCTTTTCGCTGCTATTTTGATCGTGCTGCTGCCCTTGCGTATTCGAACTAGCGTGCAAATCGTGAGAGGACTGTTGAAACTCCGAAGCAGGACTTAATTCATCCACAATAATCTGCTTTTTAGGCTCTGTTTCTTCACTTCCCGAAATTTTCGTCTTAGAATGTTCTTTTTTTCCGTCTCGACCTTCCATTTTTCTTTAATGGTTTCATAAAGTGATATTATTACGATCAGCAAAGAAATTGACAAATTTATGATCACCACAGCAAGAATCAGAATCATTAATATGAACCCCAGCAAGTTGATTTGATCTGCGGAGATAGTTTGTGTCCTGTCGTTGGTTCCGAAAATGACTCCGAAAACTCCCATCACAACCTTGCTTCCTTGATTGACTAGGACGATTGCCATGTTGAAATTAGATTGATATGGTCTTTTCCAGGGGCTCAGCAAGAAAAATCCAAAAACGATGATGAGATACAAGATTGATTGAGTTAATCCGGAGTCTTGAAAAAAAAAAATCACGAGAATTTGGAGGAAGGTTTCTAAAAGCATCACCAGCACATAGTTCCTGGCAAATCTTTAGTTTTCGTGGAAGTCCTCAACAAGAATTCCTAGGCTATCTGGAACTTTTCTCCATTTTTGATCAGTTTCTATAGTAGCAGTCGATTTGGGAGGTGGACTGCTGTCTGAAGCTATTTGCCATTGTAAATGTCTTTTATTCAGTATGTATAGGAAATATATTGCCAGAACAGCGTAAGTGATCACAATAATGACCGCTAGTGCAAAAGAGAAATTAGCGTACCCACTTGACACGTAATTTTCTCTCAGTTGAATCATACTATTCAGGAGTAATTCGGGAAAATCTCCCAAATAATTGGATAAAAAGCCATTGCACATAAATTGGGCTCGGACTTTGCGCAGGATATCGGAGGTTTTCGGAAATCCTTTAAGAATAAAAACTAAAATATTTAGTCCAAGGATAATTCCAAGCAAGATAAGTTCCTTGGCAATCGCAAAGGAGGAATTATCCGATAATGTTGTATTCAGCTCCCAAAATTTGAATTTCCTAATCATTGAATTGGGATTATTCCTCCGTTTTTAGAGTCCATATTTTCAAAAATATTGGAAGGATCAAAAGATTCCATTTGTTCACAAAATGACACGAAATTTCCTGGCGATAGAAGATATCAGGAGAAATTAGTAAAGGAACAACTTAGTCCATCAGGCTACAGCTACGAATCAGTTTTAGATAGGCAAGAACAAAGAGAAGTTTCTTTGTTAATTAAATGAACAATAAACTGCATTAGAATAAAATTGTATTATAACTTTTTTTGAGTTAAAATTTATAATAACAATTGGGAACTTCGAAATTATAAAGATCTAAAAAGGAAATAAAATTTTAGTAGAACTGACAAATTAAATCTTTAAAACTTGCTTTCTTTTTGAAAAAAGGCAAAAGACAGTGTATCCCAACGTTGGAAAATGAATTCACAGAACGCAACCATAACAGACAAATCTAGTCGAAGGAAAATATGATTACTGAAAAATTAAGTGATGCTGAATCATGTATGCAGTGAAAATGCTTAAAAGGTTCCTTCAGCGATTCAGAAGTATGAGTACTTGGAAAAAAGATGTCGAAATCTTTCATTTGGGTCTTTATGACAGGTAAGCAGGCTTGTATAGCATCAAAATGTTCATTTTTTCGGTATCTTTGACAGTCGGGGTTTTTTGCAGAAGTGGAATGTGCAGCTCTACATTCTGTGATATCTTGAGAAGAGAAGAGCTTAAATTGAATTACTCGTAATTGAGGCTAGCGAATACTTTTTCGGATCGAGTCTTCATAATGTTGTTGCTGTTGTTTAATGGTTTCCTGGTGAATAATTCAATCAAATAAGATTAAAATTCGAAAGTAAGTGATCACAAGCTCGTCTTAGCAGATTAGAAGGACATCGCGCTCATTGTGGATTATTTATTGTCAGGCCAACGAACCAAATGATTGTTTTATATTGGAAGCTGACAGTCAAATGAAATTATGTGTTTTTTGCTTAAAAGTAGTCATATGTTAGAATTCAACGATTGCAATCAAGGCATTAATATCACATTCTTATTACTGTGAAGAGACTTTGTGGACAAGTGCGTTAATCAACTCAGGAAAATCATTCTACAATCAACAAATACGTGAATAGATATAGATATAACTATAAAGTAATCCAAAATTCAATATTTGAAATTTTTAATAACTTAGTTTATTGATGTTGTGTATATTATCATCAGTTTTCAGTGTTTATTGAGCCGATTCTGTCATCCGAATTTCAGATATTGAATCATTTCCAATGTGATACCTTTTGATATCATTAACTCTGTGAACCTTCGAAAGCTGTAATGACTGTTTCGAGTTGCTCCGAACTCGAAACCTTCTTTCATTGCTATTTTGATCGAGCTGATTTGCTTGTACATTCGAATCTGCGTGCAAATCGAGGGAGGACTGCTCAAACTTAGAAGAAGGACTTTGTTCTTCCACGAAATTTTGCTTTTGGGCATTTATCTCTATATTTCTCGCTGAGAGATTAGAATGGTTTCCTCTACGCCTCGATCTCCATTCTTTAATTTTTTCATATGATGAAATTATTATCATCAGCAAGGAAATTGCCAAATTGATGATCATCACAATAAGAATCAGAAGCATCAATATTAACCCCATCAAGTTGGTTAGTTCCTCGGAGATACACTGTAGCTTGTCGTTGATTCCAAAAACAGCTGCGATAATCCCCATCACAAGCTTGCTTCCTTGATTTAATAGGAGGATTGCTTGGTGAAGACTAGATTTATATGGTCTTTTCCAAGCGCTCAGCAAGAAAAATCCAAGAACGATGATGATATACAAGATTGCTTGAGTTAATCCGTTGTCTTGGAAAAAGAATATCACGAGAATTTGGAGGAAAGTCTCCAGAAGCATTACAAGTATAAAGTTTCTGGCAAATGTTTTGTTTTCGCGGAAGTCTTCAACAAGAATTTCGAGGCTATCTGGAACTTTTTCCCATTTTTCCGTGTTCTTAGTGGTGGATATTGAGTGTCGTCTTTCTGCTGTTTTTTGCCACTGTGGATGTTTTTTATTCAGTAAATATCGAAAATATATTGCAAGAACAGCGTAAGTGGACACGATAATCACTGCCAAGGCGAAAGAGAAATTTGTGTACGCACTCGACACGTAATTTTCTCTCAGTTGAATCATACTATGTAGTAGTAAATCCGGAAAATCTCCTAAGTAATAGGATAAAAACACGTTCCACATGAATAACGTTCTGACTTTGCGCAAAACGTCGGAGAGCCTTGTAAATCCTTTCAGAAGAAAAACTAAAATATTTAGTCCAAGGATAATTGCAAGTGTGATAAGCTCTTTGGCAATCGCAAAAGAGCAATTATCCAGCAAGGTTGCACTTACTTCCCAAAATTGGAATTTCCCAATAATTGAAGTGGGATTATTTCCTCTATTTCCAGAGTCCATATTTTCAAAGATATTGGGAGGGTCAAAAGACTCCATTTCTTCACAAAATGATACGAAATTTTCTGGAAAGGGAACATTTAGATATTTGTAGAGGCCAACATCAGCGAGGAATCCCACTAAAATAATCGCACTTGTTGATCGTTCAGCAAGCATCATCGGCATAACCGTAGAGGCTACGTATTGTATTTGGGAAGTGATCTCAGCAACTTTCCCAGTAGTACTGATAAACTCATTGTCGAAGAGCAAGCAGGTAGAATTTTGAAGGTATCTTCCAGTCTTGCATGATAGACAGCTACTCGTTGATGCTCCATTACAATTGAGGCAAGTAGAGTCGCATTGTAAACATTCAGTACCCGAGATGAAATAACCGTCTACATTGCAGGCGACGCAAGAATGATTCGAGGAGAATAAGTAAGTTCCTGGCTGACAGCTCAAGCAATTCGTAGAGAGAGCTCCATTGCACGTGAGGCAAATAGGGTCGCACTCCAAGCATTCATCATTATCCGAGATGAAGTAACCATTTACATTACAGGCGACGCAAGATCTATTAGAAGGCACTAAGTATTTTGAGGCTGCACAGGTAATGCAGTTTGTTGGTAATCCACCATCGCAGGTGAGACAAATCGAGTCGCATTGTAAACATTCAACACCAGAGATGAAGTAGCTGTCTACATTGCAGGCGACACAAGAATAATTCGATGATAGTAAGTAAGTTCCTGGCTGACAACTCAAGCAATTTGTCGCTAACTCTCCATAGCAAGTCTTGCAACTAGGATCACAACTTACACATGTACCGTCATCTTTCTATATTAGAGAAAAGAGAATTAAGCATATCTTGAAATAAAGGATGTAGTGATTACCATCCAACCACCCTCATATGGACATTCTAAAAATGAAAACAGATATGTATGTTAAGACCAAATAATCAGATAACAAAAGTTACTTTGACATGAGTCAGTCTCTGAATGGAGGACGTATCCGAGTGGGCAATCGAGCACACATTTCATTTCCACCCGTTTGTATCCTGAATTACATTGGAGACATGCTGTTTGAAGAGGATTGATGAATCCCTTGAGCACACATGATGGATCTAGAGGCAACAAGATTAATAAAAGCTGCAAGATTTGCAAAATTTACCTCCAGTGGGTTCATATAGACCCTCTGATCCTTGAAACCAAATGAAATTCAACATATCATAATTTCCTTCGTTCACAATATTAGGAGTGCCAGTAGCGGTTTCCGAACAAAGCATGATCTGATCAGTATCCAAATCGTAGAACAGGTGAGTGTCGAAATTTCCAAAATAAACTCTATTCATGCCGACTCCATTGACCCATATCCTGGCAGAATAATAGCCAGTTGCAAATGCATAAGGGCGGGCTTGCACAATTTCTACGATTACTCGATTCCAAGCATCTATTTTGTCGTGAAAATCAGTGATCAAATAAAATAGGGATGAGATTTACTTTGATTGAGCTGAATCGCCGTTATGACTGGATTTTGCCATGAGCTTCCAGTATTTCGCCATATTTGTACAGTAAAATTATAAAAGATTTCCACATTTATACTCACAGCAAGGTTCCCCTTATTTCGAAAGGAGAAAAAAGCGTGCTTCAGGGAATCTAACAAAAAGATATCAGCGGCAACAACCACACCATTCGCGTTTGGTTCTGTCAGATCTAGTCTCAGCTGGGTATTGGGTCTGCATTGTACTATATTCCACTCCACAAAAGTTGGATCTGCGATGATGTCTCCGGAACTCGAGCCTTGTTGTGGCCAAATAACATTTATTTGAGTTAATACTCCAGTAAGTGAATACCTAAGATCCCAGTCGTAGCACCAGTGGTAGAAGGAGTATACGTATCTACCGGGAAGGTCTGCCCACCATTGACACCATTGTTCGTTGCAAAATGAAATACATACAATTTACCTATTGTATTCAAGGACAGCAATCAGTCATCAATTCAAAGTAGTTGTTACTAGTGGGATCCATTAAAGCCAAACTGATCATCATGTCTTCAGTATATGGAACAAAGTCAGTGTATAATCTCAAATATTGCATCTTGCAGTTGCAATGTGACACAAAATCATCATTTGTCCATTTGAAAACTGCGGCTGAAGTGAGTTCATAGAAGTTTCCTGAGGATGCGCTGCGAGTATAAAATTTGAGTGTAGGAGAAATCGTGTTCAATATATATCGGGCTCCATATTGAGTGTTTGCCAAAACATCAGTGCCTTGAGCGAGAAAGATCCAGGTGCCTATTGGCAACAGTGTATTGGCATTTGCCTAAAGTATTGCTGCATCAAGGTTAGATTGGACATGATTACTGGTTCTTCAAAATTCCACCCAAATTCCGGAATTGTTGTTGTTGAGGATATAAAGACAGTCTGTTCGCTTTGTTTCATAATGCTTCCAGAAATTCTTCCAAGATACATATCCATTCTAAATTACGATTTTCAGAATTGATTAATAGAAAAATTAGTACGATGTATCGAGTGAAATTCTAAAATAGTTCTCCCAGTCACCAGACCAAACAGTCTTGCGAACCCAGGAGCTCCATGCGTATTGGTTCGTGTTTGTGAAAGTTGATGATAAAGAAGTCATTGTTGCACTCGGAAACATTGCAGAGCTGGAATCTATCTCTGTCTCTTGAAGATAAAAGATTTTAACTGTGGAACTAACAACTGTAGGTACGATATTAGTTTGATGTGAAGCTGATTAGGTTATTACCTTCCAAGGAGATCAGTAGAAGCAAGACTCTACAATGAAAGAAGATAAAGTATGGCATTCTCTTCATTGAGTTTAAATTTGGAGTGCAGATTTAATTCTCAGTTTTATTGCCTGTTCAATTAAAAATTTTGTTCATTCTTGAGGCAGATTTTAAACTTCAAGCTCTATTTTTCAGGATGAAAGATGAACAAGTTTAGTCAGGTGCCAGCAATGATTGCTGAGGAGTTAGTACAGCCAACGATATCGATTCATTTTGTTGGAAAAGTTTTGATATGAATCTTTGAGTACAGAAAAAGCAATAATCACGAAAGAAACTTCAAAAATATCATTAAAAACTTCCAAATTGCTGTAGTTAACTGCGGATAAAAAAAAATTCAATATCATCTATCTATTTCACAATATGCCTTAGAGAACACAAGAAAGATTATAAATGCAATTACTTAGTCCCCTTCATCAAATTACATCACTACAATCCACTTTAGATGAACAAGAGCTTAAACAGGGTCTCTAACTTATTCGGTTGAGCAAAGAAATAGCATGAGTTAGAATTGCTATAATTTTTATTTGATTTTCATTTAAAATTTTTCCGACAGAAATTAATAAAAAGATCTTAGAAATTATAACACGTAAAAGGATAAAAAATTTTGTAGAACTGCCAAATTAAACTGAGGTAGCCCTTGATTCCTTTTTGAAAATATCAATCGATGAAAAATCTCCAGCGTTTGGGAACCATTTCACTGAGAATAGGTAATCTTCGTCGAAGATCTAACTTTTTTATTGGAAAGCTTGAGTGACATTGATAGATGTATTTGTTCTCATTGCAATAAACAGCCTTCGCTAATCCCATACGTTCACTTTTTTAAAAAGAAGGGTTGAAATCGAGATGCAATTCGTTCTTGTGGCATGAAATCCGAAATTTGCGATATTTTTTGTTTTTCAGAAATGTGATCGTCTTCGAGAAATGAGGTTGAAGACTTCAGTTTGGATAGGTGTGGTTTTATAGCATCAACTTTTCCATTTTGAGGTCGTTTTGTGAAAGGTTGGTAGTGTTGTGTGTCTTGAGTCTTGTGATATCTTGAGAAAGGAAGCACTTTTGCTCATGTGAGCCGCAATGTGCTGATCGGCTAATTTCCTTCGGTTCGCATATTCTTTCAAGATATTGCTACTTTGTTTGAATGGTTTCTAAGTGGATCGCAAAATCTATTGAAATTAATGTAGATTGTTAGTGTGTCGAGCGATAATAAAAATTTTTCATCTCTCCTCTTGGTATTATGAAGTCAAAATAAAATGGTGTAACACATCTGAGTGCAAGTTGGAATAATTTCTTTCAGCCTGTCACAATAGGATGATAGCAATATTCAAACGAACGCCCAGGTCTTTAAAATATTACTCTATTAATGAATGCATTTGCAAAAATTTTCTTCA
>ENA-UOTX01001309-UOTX01001309.1-compost-metagenome-genome-assembly--contig:-NODE-1309-length-19561-cov-52.594950_pt1 | contig 19561 bp, 20 predicted proteins | sample MGYA00238143_ERZ746982 | MGnify/ENA primary metagenome ERZ746982 (study PRJEB28758, sample SAMN06268862) | compost metagenome | isolation source: single cell | place: USA: California, Emeryville, Joint... | reverse complement strand
TTAGAGCTTTGTTGTGAAAGCTTTTCGGGTTCTTCTTCAGATTTAGATTCTTCTTTTTCTTCAGAAACCTCTTCTGTCTCTTCTGCATGCTGAGAAACGTCAGTAGCAAAGTCCTCGGGCAAGCATGCTTGTTTTTCGCAGTTTTCCTCTTCATGCTTACAGTCCCGAGAGTCAGTGAGATTTGTGCTCTGAGTTGCTTGCTCCGCAACTTCTTCAGATGCATTGTGATTGGATTCCTTATCACCTTTTTGAGGCTCTAGGTCAGTTTCTGGTTGAGAAATTTTTGTTTCAGTTAGATCGCTTTCTTTATTTTCAGTGGTAGGCTCTTCTGTATTATTCTCGTCGATTTTAATACCACAAAACTCAACGACAAAATCTTTTCCTTGTCTCTTGGAGTTCTTCGTCAAAATTCAATAAAATTAATGCACTCTAGGAAGATTTTCTTTACTCTTTTGCTCTGTAGAAGATGCTGTCTAAACGCTGAGCGGCTCTTGTCATTATCCACCTTTTTGCTTTCGTGATTCTCATTGTTTCTCACTGTCCCCACAGAGCTATATTCTTTGGCTTTGCTCACCAAAGAGGCCGTTTTCCAATCGTTTTTAGTCTCTACTGGGACTGAGTTATAGTTTATTGTCTCACTATTTTGGGTTTCAACAGGAGTCTCTTCTGTTGGGACAGTTGTGTTAGTAGTAGACAGTTGATCTTCAACACCTGGCATCATAAACTCAACCTTAAAATCCCCTTTTGCTTGCTTTAGTTGATTCTAAATTAAAGATTAAGCTGAGTATTTATCAAAATAAAGTTTACTCGTTTGTTTCTAATATCTTGTTGCATCTGCTGTCTTAATGCAAGCCTCTCCTTTTCTTTCTCTGCTCTTTTCTTTTCCATCTCCTCTTTTTTAGCTGCAACATCTTCTCCATTCTTTTTTTCTTGTACCTTCGCCTCTACCGAGGAGTTGCCATCCTTGGATTGCCAATTATCTGCAACTTTTGGAACATGATGAAGAGGAACGTGCTTTTGATTCTTTGGAATATTTTGCTTTTTTTCTTCTTCAAAGGGTAGAGCTTCATCTCCTCCGATTCCCGGAGACATGGGCTTTTTTGCTTCATTTTTTTGCCAAGGCTTATATTTTATTTTGCTCTTGTCAGTAGCGGAATCGTGATCTGCAACCTTGGCCTTCTCAATATTGCCCGCCGCTTTGATATTCTTTTGTTCCAAGGCTTTAATCTGAGCGCTGATGCCTTTTGGTTTAGAAATCAATGGGTTGCGACTGAAATCCTGCTTTAATCCATGATGGTTTAGCTGCTTTGCTATTAACGCTGGCTTTTCCTCATTCTTTTTCGCCCCGACTGGAGATCTCTAAATTTTTGTTTATATTCTGCGGTGAACAATTAGATTACCACGTTGACCAAGTCCACAAGCTGCTTTTGCTCATAAACCCCAGGTATTTGAAACGCATTGTTATCAAACAAACTATTCTCATCATGCTGCTGAACTTGGATAACCCTTTGCACTTTAGGCTGGTATTGCTGCTTGGGCTTGAGCCCCATCTTACTCAGCATTGTTCCAGGACTTGATACTTTTTTCGTATTTTCCACAGTTTTCGTCTCTGCCTCAACCTGTTCAATTCCATTAGCACACGGACGAATATCATAACAAATCAAACCTGTTTCGACTCCGCTAATAGGGGAAACTCTGCCAATAGTGTGCTTTCTGATAAAAAATTCTTGATTCTCGCTTGGATGAAATTCAAGGCTACAAAATACCAACATGAGCTGCTCTGGTCACAAAAACAAATAGACTGTACCAAGAATATTATTTATGTTTAGTCTCTTATTCGGATCTGTTTGCAGCAGAGAAGCCACCAAGTTTTTCAGATCCTTTGAAAAGTGAGACGGTATCGGACTATAAGCTCCTCGCACGATTTTCAACGCTAAAAAAGGCAGCGAATCTCCAGTAAAAGGCGGTTTCAGCGCACAGAGCTCGTAAAGGATAACCCCAAGTGCCCATATATCTGATTTGAAGCTGTATGGCTTGTTCTCGATGATTTCTGGAGAGAGGTAATAAGGCGTTCCCACCAAAGTTTTCGCGTTTTCTCGTGTGTTCGAAAGCATTCTGGCTATCCCAAAATCCCCCAATTTAACCATATTATCTGATGTGAGAAAGATGTTTTGGCATTTCAGATCCCGATGAATTATCTTTTTATCATGCACGTGCTTCAAAGCAAGGCAAATTTGTGTGAACCAATCCAATATCTGAGACTCTAGAAATGCTTGTCCTTTTCTCTCCTTGATCTTTTGGCCAAGGTCTCCGCCTAATAAAACGCGTTACTCTCGAGAATTCTGCTTTGTTACCATCAGCGTAATCCATGACGATGCAAAGCCGACCTTTCTTGGTCTTATAAACCTCTCTGAATCTGACGATGTTGGGATGCTGAAGGGCTTCGAGGATTTTCGCTTCGATAAGAGTGTCTTTTTTCTCCTGCTCGCTCATCCGGCTGATATCGACTTGTTTGATCACACAGAGCGAGCCGTCGGAGAGACATTCAACTAAATAAGCTTTTCCAAATGAACCCTCGCCTAGGAGTTTTATGCGCTTGTATAATTCGTACTCTGCTACCGGCATCAGAGTATAACAATTCAAAACGAATTCAAATAAAATTTATGAACTGGCTATCAGCTGGAACCTTCCGAAATTCAAACCTCAAAAATTCGTTTGTTTGTCCCTGAACCTTCGAAAAAATCGAAATGCATGTGCTTTCAGTAGTTGCTCTCAGAAACTTTACATGGGTTTAAGGTTGATAGTAAATAAAGTTGTACGATAAAGTGAATGAGACCAGTTAATTACTTTTAAAATCGGTCGTTTCAAAGCCACAAATCTCGATGGAAATTAAATTTCGTGATAGACAGTTATACAAAAATTACTGAATTAACTATGAGGACAATACTCTAACGAGATATAAAACTAACAAGCTATCATTGATCTATTTTAGAAAAATGGATATTTAATATTGTTCCAGTCAGGCATTGGCTTCTTTCCAGTGCCCAGACTCTCGAATTTCGCCATTACTTCCTCAAATGATTGTACATTACTGTTTTCAAATTCTTCAGATCCGCTTGCAGCTGGTTGCTTTGATTTCTGCAAAGAGTTTTGGTACCCGCTAGTCCCAGGCTTCTTTGCTGAAACTGTCATATTTTTGTTTGTGCCCTCTTTCGAGTATTTCCGAGAGTCTGAATTTGCTTCTTTCGGACTCACACTCTGAACAACAAGATAATTTTTAATTAATAATTGTGATGATGAGAGTAATCTTACGCTTTTGGGCCTGATCGGAGCAGCCTGATAAGGTTTGGTTGCTCTTTGCGGAGGCGAATGCTTTTTTTGAGGAGTTTTTGTGTATGAAAATTTCTTTTCAGGAGTTACCAACTTCTCGTTCAAATCCTCAAGTTTCAAATAGAACCAAGGCTCTTGGGTCTTTTCAAGCGAGAGAATCTGCGATTTATCCTTTTTCGTCTCAATTGGTGGTGAATCAAGCAAGCTCTCGTTCAACCGAATATCGGGATATTCGTTTATCAGAGCCATTGGGGAGGATCCTTCCCATTCCTTAGACGAGTCTCCAAATTTCTAATGCCAAGTATTAACAAACTTAAAACACTCAATTTGCTGTTACCGTGCCAAGACCGTATCTGCCGCTACTGTTACTATTGCTGTTGAGATCTTTAAAAACTAAATTCCGAGTGACCTTCACCTCTTTTGGTTTCTGATCTTTGCTCAGCTCTTTCGCTCTTCCAAAACTGAATCGAAAAGACGAAGTTGCGTTACTTATCGCGAGGTTGCGCATCTCCTGCGGTGAAATTTGATTGTTTTCAGCAGACTGGATATGAGCGCTTGGCTTGGTCTCGGCTGGATCTTGCATGGGATCGATGGTATTCTGACCATGCAATATTGCTTCTAGATTACTAAAAGTAGCAATCGTAGGAGTTTTGTAGCTGTCTTTCAAGTTTTCACTCAGTTCTCCAAGTATTTTTTGTTCTTGGTTGTATTTAGTCGCACCGCTTCCAACGATTTTTTGTGGCCCTCCGCGAGTTAATCCCGAATCTATAATATTGCCGAATAGGTCTCTTGGAGAGATTTTTGGACTGGGTTGCTTCGAAACAGCTATATACCAGTTAGTTGATTAGAGAAGAGAAGTAATGAGGTTTACCTTTTCTTGGGCTTGCGTTTTTTGAATTAGCTTTGGAATTGTTTTTCGAGTTGTTTTGGGATTTTTGTAGTTTTGGATTGAAAGAAACAAAATCGACCTCTTGATACAAGTTTTCCACAGCATTCGAGGATTTACTCCTCTTCTTTTCCTCCAACTTGGTCTTTGAGTTAAGGGCGCTTTCAGCAATGCAGGTGGCAATGGATTCACCGTGAATTCGAATGATATGCTGCATCATACCGAAGGTCAAGATGTTATAATCCTTTATAATTGATAGAATGGAAGCCTGTATATTAAACTTGTTTTTCACTCCTGCAAGGAAGCTTTTTCCATAACAATCTTGATATGCCTGATACAAAATCTGAGATAAGGGTATTTCGTCTTTTAACAGCATTCCAGAGAGCAAGCCTCTTTCTGAGGCGATTTTAAATGCCTCGCATTGGAGAAAAACACTGATCATTTTCATTTCTGTTTATTAGAAATTAGCAGACTGTTCCAAGCAAACAATGTATTACCTGGATTATTTTTGATGATATCAGTCACTCGCATCGCACTTGACGTGTACATGGTGTAGATTGCGTAATCATTTTTCGCGATAGCAACATCTAGCAGATCCAGCATCTGCACTCCAGGCTTTTTAGTGTTACTATTGAGATAGAATTGGAGGCTCTAGTGTTACTTTATTTACATTCTGACTGCAATACTGTCCGATCTGCTCTGCTATGACTGTTGACACATCCCGGAGTTTGGTCAGCTGGAACTCTCTCGTGATGTCGTGAGAGAGTAGAAATGTTTTAAATTGATTTAATGTAGCCTGAAATCATGAGATATAAACTCATCAAAGCTCGAAACTCTCTAAATAATACCCGTGCTTGAAAAACTTTAAGCTCATTAAGAAACGACTGAAACATCGCGATAAACGCGGGTACGTTCTCTTTCTTTTCTGTGAGATTCAAATAGCTTGGTGAAGGATTCGACAGGACTATCGCGACGAATAAACCAAAAGCTCGATCCAATCGTATATGCCCGCATTCTATGCATACCCACAAATTAACTAACAATGGTTTGATCAGGAAATTACTGCTTGAATCGAAGATATTGAAGATTTCTTCCATCAACCTAATCTAAACCTGTTACAATTTTGTATTGAGATGTTGCTGTTACAGTATTCTCTTTCTGCTTTGGAATTTCGTTCCCTTCGAAGTCGAACCCGACGATTGGAGCCGTTACGACATAGTTATTGAATTCTTGATGAATTAGGGTTTTGGTGACTCTGAGCTGATATATTTTTTGGTAAATTCCCCAGGAAGACGGTTGCTTACAAAAGGAAGCCAATCATCAGGGTTTTCTAAATCTCTTTTCAGCAGATGCAGCACATGGTTAAACGAGAAACGCTCCACATACACTGATTTATTGAAGTTTGCACAAGTGAATCCCGCGTCATTGAACCTAAACGGCAGAAAGTCATGAAACAAGAAGGCCAAATGTGCTTGCCATTCTCTATATTGTTTTGTAAGCTCTTCTTTGGTTAATCTGCTTTCAATTCGCAAAGCGAACAGTCTGATGATATTTGTTGTGTGAGGATATTGCAGTCAGAACAATAGATACGCGAAAAGCTGCTCAAGGAGCTGTACTAAGAGGTTATCATCTGTAAGGTCCGCTTGGAGGAGGATGTTTTTGGAGATATTGAGCTCTGTCGTTATAGTGTTTATGATGTCGATGGTCTCTGCGGTGAGTCCGAGTTTGGACAAGACAAATCCTTTTGTTATCCATTGAATATTTGTAGACTTCCTCATTTCGAAACTCATACTGAGGAAATAAAATTTATTGCGTTTAGGAGTAAAGGCAATCACTAATATGCCAGGTAAGCACAGTTGCTCGTGATGCCATTACTTCAAATCTGACTAAGTGAAAGAACTTTTAGCTTTTTTGTGAGAGTGCATTTGAGGGTCTAGCACTAAGACTTTTTTTGGATTGTTTCAATGATATAGATATTTTCTTTGTTGTTATGTGAAATGTATGAATCAAGATGCATGCATCTTAATCTTTGATAGGGACGGACTCGTCTCCAAATCTTGATTCAAATTAAAATCACGGCTTATGGCTTTGTCTAATTTTGATTTCTTGTAGCAGTTTCTCGACACCTATACGAACTTTTGCATTACCAATTAATTCTGATTTCCAATTAGAAGAAAAAGTCTTTTTCTTTAAACATATTGAATCAGAAATTCACTCTTGATATGGCATAGGGGAAAAAATTAGAAAAAATGTGATGTATGTGAATAAATTGAGTTTTGATATTATAGGTTGGCTTTTTTTTCCAAATAGATAAAAAAATGTGTTATTGTAAGAATTAATTGTTAAGATTTCAGATATTTCCTAGTTTTAAACGAAAGATAGTTTATCGTTCTAGCAATAAAGAGTTGTGATGATGATTAAGCCACAGAAATACCAAGTCAAAAGCCTGATTAACGAGTTCAAGAGAGGGTTCGCTCTGCGAGATCTGCGAGAGTGGTTTTTCACCATCGATAACAAAGTAATAATGACCTCAAACCGGAATTGAATCTTCATAGGGATATTTGTATTTAGAAGAAACAGAGCCCAAGATTTTTCCAAACGCTCTCAAGGACAAAAAGTTCTTGGTAAGAAGCCTGCCACCAGCTATGATGTTTCTGACGCTGCATTCTCAAAGGAAACGTTTTATAAGAATCTCGAGCCAAATAAACTCGACAGATACAAACAATACGGATGTAATATCTATCATTTGAGTTGCTTTTCAAAGAAATCAATTCTTTCGAATAGGGTACTCAAAGTGCTGGGGTGAATACAATTTTGTGAGATGTCCTAAGAATATTCCGATAATTTTTCATCATATCGATGAAGATTCCGATGGAAATAGCTTACTCGTATGACTTTTAATACTAATAGCAGCGGTTGAATTTTGGTTTCAACAATATAGACATTTGGGATCCATAAAGAGGTGAAATTTATCCCCTCAAATTTGCGAGTCGCGACCGATGGTATAAAATTTTCAAATTTACGATAAATAAAAAAGAATCATAGGCACTTTATACTACAACTTCGTAGTCGACTGGAATCAGCATTTAAAGGCTGGAATTTTGAGCTCTCAAGCAGCGTTAGAAATTTCTGATAATATTACAACTGTAATAGCAATAATAAATCTCGCATGATATCTTTTGAAACAATTAGGGAGAAAACGGTGAGGTAATTCTTGACTGGAAGGATGAGAAGATAAAAGTCGAAAAGATCAGCGGAGCTGGGGGCTTATGCTGTTAAAAAGATGCAAAGGGACTTTTTGAATTAATCAGCTTCCAGACTTGTCCATAAACTCTTCATAGTTAAATCCCAGAACAATTGCACTTTGTACTATTCTAATTTAGGTGATTCACATTTTTACAATGAAAATTGCACATAATGCCTTTAAAAAGGAGACTTGATCTTCGATTAGCCTATTTAGTCAACAAACCCGCCCGCATCTAATACTGAGAGAATGATGTCGAGAACGACACCTCCAAACTAATCATTCTCGCTTTCTTAATACACCAAATTGGTGTTGGCATATCCTATACTAATTTCGGTTTATTTCACACTCTCTCAGACTACTAATTCAATTCAAGCTATCTAAAGGAAAACATTTGGCTCTTTTTTTGATTTAGGAGGGAGGTTTACAGCGAGCAACTACGGTTAATCGTTCAATGATACAGACTTCCCTGACTCTGGAGAATACAAATATGCAACCTCTTAGCAAGCGAAGGTGGATGGTCTTTCGGCTCTGAAGGTGGATCTGTATTTCTTCTCGGAGGCTCTCATGGTCTTTCTGAGGAGTGGGAACTTGATCTTGGCATCCTACAAAAAATTCATGACCAACCACTCTCAAAACGCGAAATTACTCTGTAGACAATGCTTGGGGTTCTTCTCAACTCGTCCTTCTTCTTGATGACGGCGGTTCTAATGATTTGGATAGTTTCGTGTCTAGCACTGTGTCTACCGCTCATTTCTTGGTCTATTTAACCCATGAATAATTAGTTTCACAAAGAAACACTCTCAACAAAGGAAAAAACAGAATATTTGGCAGAACATTTGACTTACACATTTGGGAAATAGCGCCATTCAAAGAAACATCTCTGTATTCCTTGTAGAAATTGTGTTGGGCGGTGGTTGACTGATATCTGATGACAATAGCGTAGGTCTTGATGTGGTTCTTGTTCTTCTCGAAGATCTGTGAAAAAACGAACGAGTCAATATATCATATGCCAGAAAAGGAATTTTTAGGAAGTGTCAAAAAAGGACTCAAAGCAGCAAAATGTGCCCATGGAGTACATCAAAAGAGGTTTGGGAGCCATTATAATTACCTCGTTAACTGAGACAATCTCTCCATTAGCTCTTTTAAGCTTGTTTTGTCTTGAAACTTGATACCTTGCGAAAAAATCAAAGGAATCGCGTCAGTCCCGACGCTCGTGAAAGGGGAAATGCTGTCATACCAGAATTTGGACTTAGCGAGAGTCTCGTCTCTGGCAAAAAGTCTCATGGAGATGATTTCTGGTTGAGGGTGCTTTTCGGTTGGAATTCTTCTTCCAGTGACCAAGAATTGTCTGATCTTTATTCAAAAAGCAGCACATTATTGCCAACAGTTGTTAGATATTTGCTAGTAAACCTTCATTTGAAGAGTTGGGTCAGCAGTTTTTCCCATCTTAGAATCTTTATTTGTGAATGGAGTCTCTTACTAAAATATTAAAAATATTTTACTCTGCTACCAAACTCAATGAAAACAAAAGCCTGCAAACCTCTCCTGACCATAATCGCGCTCCATAATAATTTAATTGACGAAATAGTAATGAGGCAATTGGTTCTTAAATACCTCAAGGGCAAGTGAATAGGGCTCGTTTCTGGGAATGTACCCTCTTGAAGAGGTGAGAATTTGATTCTTTTGGATCCTAAATTTGAACGGATTAATAACTTAAATAAATCTTAAATACATTGAGAGAATGAACAACGAGAGTAAACTACTTACTGAACAAGGTCGACTTTTTGGATTCCGAATGCCTGGCGTCGACCCAGCTCAAGTGCTGGAAATCGCAAAGAATAGCAAATATAAAAAGGTAAGCAGTAGTCTATGGAAACCGATGGTTGACTTGCGAATAGGAAGTGGCCAAGCAATTGCAAGAGTACCAGCCTTTTGACCCTGCTGAATTTGATAAGGTAACGCGAACAAAAATCTAGACTCCCTTTGATTCTGTGATGGACTGGTAGGCAGTGCAGGCCGGTTTGAAGACTGCGTCGTCGGATAAGCGCTCAAAGAATTCAACCGATAAAGATAAATCAGGACAACCGCAGCAGCAGAAACAAAAGCCGCAGGTGTTCAACGCATTGCAGACGAATAGACTGAACCCTATCGATCGAGCGTTTTATAAGTCTTTGGACAGAAATGTGGTGATATTGAGCGATTCGTACGCAAATTCGATTTTGAACAAACTCTAAATTTTCGTCAATAGTGAGGCAAACAAGAACAAACTCTACGCGCCAAATCCAGAAGATGATGGGCAATTTGGATCAAAGAAGAATGCTGATGGGGCAGGCGGACCAAAGGATGAGAATCAAATGGATATCGAGGTATATGCACAATATTATTGGGTTTTAGTCCTAATATTTCGTGTTGTTAAAGACGGAAGGTGGTTTCCCTCAAGGCGGAGAAATGGGATTGTGCGTGTGTAAAAGACAGTATGTGGAGGGAGAAAATATGATTTGCTGTGATGGATGCAATACATGGTTTCATCCAGATTGCGTGGGGATGAGCAAGGAAGAGCTTGCACAGAGAGAGCAGCTTGGAGAAGATGAAAAGTGGTATCACAGTGCTGAATGCAAGCAGAAATCGCTGAGTGCTCCTTCGAATCAGTTTACGGTACCGAATTTTGTTAGTTTTAAAGTATTAATGGCTTGTTTACGATGTATAGGCGATACCGAATAAAAGAAGACGTGGTGGCGGAAAGAAAGGCAGCAAAGCCGTTCGTTAGAATTATTTTTTTGAGCCTGTGTATTACTAATCGAGTATACGAATTTATGGTGTGCTATAGCATTTGTTACTGTTCATTTTATAGAATAATATAAAGTGAGCTTGCAAGGATCCACCTTACTTTCTCTAATTGAAGCAGTTCAGCGGAATAGCCTTGAAAATCTTTAAAGAGATGTATAATCTTAACAGTTGAGTGATCTAGATCTAGATGTTCTCGGTAAGAGTCTTTTTTTTTGTTTGTTTGTTTTTTTGTTTTCTCTCTCTCAAGAAGCCATGAGCATCTCATGATTCAAAAGCTGCTTTAAGTGTTATTTGGAAGATATCTCCTTCAGCCGAGCTAATTTAGTTGAAATTGTGTGGATAGCTGCAAATTTGAGCGAGAATTTACCTCTACAATAGTCTCGGTTTGAGGAAACTACCCACTAAGTTATAATGAATTTTTTCTATCGTATATGGGACACTTCGTAGCTATTTTGTATTTTAAGATGAGGATAACACATTAAAAAAATTAAAAATACGCATTTATCGCATAACGTACGTAATCATTCCAAATTTGAATTTGTCGCGTGATTTTGCTCATCAGTGCATTAATTTCAATGACTCTCAGATCGTTAAGCTAATACCAGTTGAGAAAGAGACTGCCAAACTTTAGGAGATCTAACAATTTCGAAATTTGGCGAACGCTTTGAAAGTTCTGAAATAGTTCTAAATATCTTGGAATCAATAGATCTGAAATTAAATTTCCATTCTGGCACTCAGAAAAGAGGGCAAATTCAGCGCGAAGCTATTTTTTTCCCTATAAAACGCGAGAAAGACTTGACTAGTATCATACGCTCTTGCTTATCTTCGCGAAATCTCGCTCTGTGGAAAGGACTATTGAAAGTTAATATTTTAGTGAGTTAAGAACCATGTATTCCGATCTCTAATCTCGAATTTAAATTATAATAGAGGGATATTGGCTAAACAGGAGAAAAGTAACAAAGGAAATCATTGACTGAGATGATATCAAATCTCTTAAAGCACAATCAGTCTTCTTCCGTCAAGCCATCTAGCTTACAAAACCCAGAAAATTCAAACCAGGGGTCTTTGGGACACAAAAACCGACTTTTAAATTGTTTGTCTGGTTATTTCAACACAAGAATGCCAACATCGAGTAAGAATCTCATCAATGAAGAGATTCCATCAATTAAGAGTTCAACAAAGCACTTAAGTAACACTAATTCGACGAATCTTCAAGTTCGGCAGGAAGCTTTGCCATATGAAAATGTCATCGAGAAAGAACCTAGCATTCCTTTTTCAAATCAGAGTTTCAGTGGTTATTCATCGCAGCAAATTGAAGATAAGAGTATGCTTCTTGATTCAAGGCACCCAATTCTGAATGTAACTCGGCAAAACTTGAGGGATACTAAATCAGCTGTCACTCCAAATCAGAATAGAATAGAACATTCTAGTCGTATACACCAAAATTTATTCACGAAAATTCAAACTTTGGAAAATAATATAGCTTCTCATAATGAGAGCCATAGGAAGAACGGAAATGCCCCAAAGAGCAGAGGAAGCGCGCTCTATAAAAACTTGAGTAAGCTCATGGGTGAAAATAAATTCCAAGAGCCGACAGATTTGCGTATTTTTCCGATGAAAGGTATGCCGGTGATGTACCAAACACCTTCAAGCACCTCGGCTGATACTCAACTATCCGGAATGCGATGCCAAGACAAGATGAACGAGGAGCTGCATTACGAGTCGACCGCAATTATGGTAGCTGAAGCTAGCGCACAGATCGGTCTTACTCATGAAAGGAGCAACCCAAACTCTCAGGTGTCACAAAAACGAATGAAAAAGCTTTGGAACGCAGAAACAGATAAAACACTCCATGATTTATTGGAGGCACATGGGAGGGATTGGAACAAGATTGCTTCTGCCTTTGGAGATCCAAGGATTACGCCTTTGGCTGCTAAGGAACGATATCTGAATAGTATTCGTCCTGAAAATAAGAAAACCCGCTTCTCTTTGCAAGAAGATGAGATAATTAAGAAGTACTATAATCTGTTGGGTCCTAATTGGCAAGCAATTGCCTCGCATCTGCCTGGTCGCACTGAGTCGATGGTCCGAAATCGATTCTATTGCTACATCAAAAAAAAAAACTTACATTGCAAAACCCAAGCTGGTGTTGACGATAATGAGAAGTACACAGGAAAATTCAGCGAATCTGAGCTCTATAGTAAAAAAACTGAAAACGTGACTCCTAGTACTAAAATCTCCGATGAGCCGGAAGAGTGGAGCAAAGATCAACCCGTTATTTTCCCGCAAACACAAGCTATACCTTCATCTGACTTCCCTAATTTCAATACCGATAAACTATGGAAGAGCGCTATGGTAGAGAACGGTATCTCTCATCAGAGAGAGGATAATTTTGATTTCAATCCCTTTGATTTGGAAAGCTCTATGTGCAGAGAAAATAACCATGAGATGTTTTTGGAGAATACTAAAGCTACTGATAGAGTGGGTTTCCATCAAGCTGATGAGATAAGGAATTTGGACCCTTCTATGCAAATGGAACCAACTCATTGGAATTATGATGCCCAGCCACAAGCGCTTTCAGATAACGTTAATAACACGTTGAAGGCTGACGAACCTGTAGCTCATAATTCTGAACCTCTACAAGACCCGTTCTTAGAAAGTTTGCTCAATTTGCGAGACAGTGATAATAACTTGGCAACCAAAGAGCCATTACTACTCTCTCCAGTCTTCGGAAGTCCTTTCTTTGAAGGCCTTTCGAAAAGAAATGAGCCTTTACAATTCGATTTGAAGTTGAATGACGATCAGTTCCGCCTGACAGAAGAACGTGTTCAAAAACCTTCTCAGCAATGTCTCCAAGTCGCCCTCGGCGGCGTTGGACAAGAAGAGGCAACCGGCCAGCAAAAACCCAAAAACAATAATCTTGAGGCATTGCTAAAGCAATTGCAATCAATCCATATGCTGTTCGACATGACCAGAAGAGAAATCAATGCTCTCCAAAGCAGCTTCGGAACGAAGTAGAATCGCAGCAGTGGCGGTGATCCTTCCTATTATAATCTTTAATAGTTTCAATTGGACAAATGAGATAGTATTATTCTTGAAAATGGTGAATTCACGACGTCGCAGTCCCTAGATTACATATAGAATTACTTATTATCTTATCCGCGCTCGTGAGGTTCATCATTGTCTCAATACATAAGTAATAAATAATGCATAGTAAAAAAAAAACTGCTTATCTCACAGGAGAGGCAAAGGAGTCGTCTATTTCAGGTGATCCTCACCCCTCTTTCTTTCATTCCAATATAATAAAGCTCCAATTAACTCTTTTTCATTATGCGGGCAGTCGTTAGACTTCATTAACATAGGAAAGAATTTTTTTTAAAGGAGTCTTTGCTATTACAATATCAGAAAAGAGTTTAAATTGAACATGGTCTTTGTACGCACCTCGCACCTCGGAACGATATGAGTAAACTCTCTCCTCCTAGAAGACCAGCGTTTAATTATAAAAAATGAGCCTCATCTTTTCTCATACGCTATCACAACAACAAAACCGGTAGTAGTATACTGCAACGTACACATTATTGCATATTCAATAAAATAACTGGGTAGGAAGTGTTGAGTAAAATATGAAGAAGAGTCCTTTTGGGTGATACTATCGTACTTTAGCCTTAAACAAATTCAGGGTAAGCCATTTTAGAAAAATACATATCGTGATGAAATGAGGTTGATAGATGAGTATCAGGATTGAGCTATTTAATTAAACACTGAATATTTTACAAAAAGTAAAATAAATTTAATACAACTAAACTGAAATGGAGTCTGCTTTTGAGAAAGTAACCCCAAAATCAACTGCGGCACCTAACCTTATCTCATTAGGCAAAAAAGAAGGCCGGGTATCTCGAAAAGAAGGCCACCTCGATGTTCGCCGGTTTCCAAGAGAGGTATTCCCAGTTCTTCCATGACTTTCACTGACGAACTTATTCCAGGTACTGGATGATCATGCAAGAGGGCCGCATGCTTGTCTACTTCGATAAACTTCCAGTATATTCACCACCTGCGCATTGATAAACTATAACTTTTTTCTCAAGAACGCTGACAGCAAACCAAAAGGAGGCATTGAATTGTTCCTCGTCACAAAGATCGAGCCTCTTGATAAAAGGGAGTTCATCATTCACCACCCAGATAAAACCTTTGATCTGAGAGCAAAAAATACCGAAGAACGTGACGATTGGATCAAGCAACTGCGAATAGTCGTGGAACATCTGAAAGAACATGAAAAAGAAGTTGAAAGACCAAGATTAGGTACTACAGGCCACAAATTTGACAAATTTGATGCTGCAACACGAGAGAAAGTCCTCGCTGAAAATGAGAGTATTATCAGTGCGATTTATCTGAGACCTTACCAATGGTTTTAGTACTTAATCTCACTGAAGATCAAAAGCAGGCTGAGAACTCCAAGACACACATTCCTCCCGAGAAGATCTTGAAAGCGAAGGGCATTTTGGACTATTTCCATCACATCGACGAGAATATTTTGAAAAAAAGAGTGATTTATGGCTGGTTGGAGAAAAGAAGCAAGGGCGCTGTCAAATATTTTCAAACTCGTTGGTTCATTTTGGTTTCTGCAAAGCCTCTCGTAATAAAAAGCTACTGCTCTTCCACATATGCTAACCTATCGAATTAACAGTACAAAGATGTCGAGCTGGACGAAGAGATTATGCCTGAGAGCGTATTGCCAACTTGGATGGAGCTTGAAACCATCTATTACTTCGATGATATGGAAATCGAGTCTCCAGACGCGAAATACCTCGGAGCTATCCCAGTCAAGTGAGAATATGGTTATAGATTTGGTGGCTTATGACATTTTTCATTATTAGAGATATTATTGCCGTGACAAAGAAAGACATGCTTAACTCTAAAGACAAGGGATACACATTCAAAATCGACAAAGGAGACAGAATTGATAACCTGAACACCAAATACGTCACTGATATGCAAAAGTAGTTTGATTTTCAGCGGTGAAGGAGAAACTAAATAATTTGCTCAGGTGGGTTGATGCGATAGAATTATCAATGAAGACCTATAAGGAACAAGAAAAGAGTGTCAACAAAGGACTTACAGTTAACGTCGATAAAATCGTTCACATCTACGATAAGGACGGTGTTGATAAATTCAAAGAGAAAATGGAAATGGACTTCAAGAAAGTGCAGGCGGAATATGAGCTTGCGGACAGTGAGATGGTAGGAGATTGGCTCAGACAAGCAGAAGAATTGTCAAAAAAACTGATCGGCGTAAGTTCAATAGTAAATATTTCAGAGCTAATTTTTTTAGATATTGGACGGTTTACTTGCCTACGAGCCTCCTAGGAAGGATATTGTGAAAGAATACATCGAGTATTTCCACGAGGGAATCGCGAAACTGCTTCAAGAGTTTTACGAGAAAAACTACACCAAGATCCAGGTTCATTTAATCCTTGGGCAATGAGCTGACAGATTCATTAATAGAACCTCGATCTCATTCAAATGATCAATTGGCTTGTTAAATATCAAGATCAGCTTAAACCTTTTGGTTTTAACGACGCGCGTTTGAGCAACAGTGTTGAAGTCCTGAGCAACATATACACAAAGAAGCTGTTGAAATTAAGCACTCCGATGGCACTAGCGATTCTTAAGAGAGTACGACTTTGCGATTAGTTCGTTGCAAACCTTACCGTTGTAAAATTATATAGGAGCGAGATGAAAGACCAAAACCAAACGATGAAGGCAGAATCGAGAGTACCGGTCCATACGATCTCTTCAAGATGATCACAGAAACCTTTGACGGTTACAACCGATGCAAACATCATTTGGTTGCGATTAAATTGGTCAGAGTCTGCAGAGAGATCATCACTTTCTATCAAAATACTCTGGAACTGCTCATCGTAATTTATTTCCTTTTGTCGGAAGACCTAAGCCCCTTTCTAACAACAACAGGAAAAACTTTTCATGTACAATGACCAGCTCATCGGCTTCTGTAACGGCACAATCAATTTTATCAAATTGACAAACGAGTTCTGCAACACTGTGCAAAGTACTGCAGGCTTGACAGAAGAAGAACTCGAAAAGGTAGTCCTCGTTTGCCTGCTCATTCATCCTAACAATACTCCCAGGAATTTAACAAGGACGATGTATTGAGGAGATTCACCGACATCAGCAAGAAGGCGCAAGATCGATTAATCGACGCAACCTTCAAAAATCTCAACAGATACTTCCGTGTCAATTATATGGACCTCAAGCTGGAAAGCGTATTGGAAAGCATCTTCACCGAGCTCAGCGACGTCATCAACGCTTGCCATAAGACATACCAACAGAAAGTTTGGAAAAGTTGCCTCGATAAAATCACCATTCTGTACACCCAATGTCTCTTGAACTCCGCCGGCAAAATTCCCAAGAACGCCGCTGATCAACTCAAAGAAAAGCTCAGAGATGAAATCGAACTCTTCAAGGGAGCTTTCAAAGGCGCGCTTGGTGCGAATATGATCAACTCAAGCGTTAAAGTCTTGGGCGAAATCTTGAATTTCCTTGACGCCAGCCCAAGCTTGATTAGTGTCGCTGTCATCGAGCTCAGAAGAAGCAATGGACCAGGCTTTAATTTAAAGAAAGTGGTAAAACCTTGAGCGTTTAATCCTCGTTTTGATAAACGTTTGTATAGACTGAATTGCTGAACTTGAGACCCGATATCACCGATAAACAAGAAAGAAATGATATTCTTTCATCCTGCAAGGATATCCTCAGAGACTTCAAAGATGATCCTAAAGATAAAAAGCAATACAAAGATTTCTTCCAGAAATTGGAGATCGAGCAAGATGTCCAGCATGAAGGTAGTTAATTTAGGCAATACGGAAATTAAACTATGTTTTTCATTCGTAAAGATGACATTGTTGAGGAAGTAGCTGCACAGCAGGACGCCGTAGAGGACGAAAGCCCTGTTCTTGATGAAGAGCAAAAGATCAATTCTCAAGCCGAGGAGAAAGTGCTTCAAAAGCTCGGAATTAACAGTTATGAGGGTTGGCTCTATAAGAAAAGCTCTGGATTCATCGTCGCGTAATGAGGATATTAATTATCTATGGGAGTACTCATTTCGTATAGATGGAAGAAATACTTCTTCTCAATCAAGAAAGGAAAGCTTTTCTGGTACGATGACGAGAAAGCCAGAAGAGCCGAAGGCTCCATTAAGATCAGCGAAATCAAGTCTGTCGAAATTGTTGAAAAATCAAACGATCTTCTGGGAAATATCACAAATATTTCCAGTGTCGCTGATGTTGCGAACATGGGCTTGGGTATCGTGGGTCTTCAGGGACAAAAATTCCCGTTTGATATTGTAATTGCATTTGTTTCGAGAAGAAAGACTCAATCTATTTTCTAAACTAGGAATTCACGGGTAAAACCCTGCATTTGCAGGCAGATACTGCAAATGAAAGAGATATGTGGATTCAATGCCTTCAAGAACTCAAAGATGAAGAGATCCGTCAGCAGAATCGTGCGATGGCGAGAAGTGACCTCATGGCTAACGAATTATTCGCAAACGTAATTTCTTGTGTCTTTTAACAAAAATATCTAACTGCGTTGTAGATTCAAGGTGGAAGTTTGTTCGAGGATAGGGAACCAGAGTGGAAGGTTCCATTCGAAGAGCAAGAGGCGCTGCTCATTAAAGAAAGACCAGGAAAGCCTAATCCTAAAGCAGTCGATAAATCCGACCCTAATCGCAGAAAATCTATCGTTCTTGATGATATCGCCACTTGCAATATAGAGAATGCCCTTAACAAGAAAGAGAAGCCTCCTGCAACTGAGGAAAGTGAAGACGCACCTCTGAAGAAACCAATGGCTACGTTCGATATCGAGCACAAAGGACGTGTTCCAGCCAAGGGAGGCCTTGCCTTTAAATTGTACAGAATCATGGGGTTGGAAAGTTTGTTACCATATGATGACGTGTAAGGTGGGCCAGTGCTTCATTATTATATTTCAGAGAGTTCCTCTATCTTCAATTGATTAAACATTAGAAATTTATATTGGGGTTTTTGTGAGTTGAGAGAATCATACTATATAGATTTTACCTTAAGGGAAGAATTTGAGATAAATCCTAATACACAACACACATTGCCATATTCCTATAACGGGACGCTAAGGTTAAGAGTTTCCCTTCACGCCTAGCTGAAACCATTGCAAGATCATGCCTCTCTTTTCTCTCATGTGTGATTCATTATGCATGAATTATTTCAAGTATTCAATGGGTTTTTCCCTTATTTTTAAACAGAATTCGCCAGTAACTACCTCGACCTGCTGCTGTTGATGCAAAAAACCCTGCATATTTACCAAAATGAATATAAGCTTTTCTTTAAATACTGCCAACTCCTTCTGCGAGGGTATCTATTCAAGAATCGGAAGATCTGCTCAGGGTTAGACTCGATCAAAATTCAATAGCACGCATAACCGTTTATAGAAATGCCCCCGCAAATTTTTTTTTTGACAACATTCTCCAGTAATCAAGAGCACAGAACGGTTGAATTATTATTTCAACATAAATTAAAACCAGATTCATTACTTTGAGAAAATTTGAGCAATGGGTGCTAATAGTTCATGCGATTGTTTTGGAGCAGGTCCCTCAGTTTCGAACAGCATGCAAAAATCCGGTTTGAGTGGAAAGGTCGAATTTACAAAACTAAATGGTCAAGATCCTGCTTCCAGACCGCCGAAGTATCAACAACTTGACAACGAAAAGGACACACAGGACACCGCGGCTAGCAAAACTCAAAGAGGCAATGCTCCGCAAACAACTCCACAGAAAAATAAGGGAAAAACCAAAGGACCAAGGAAACTAGAGCTCCAGGATTTTATCATGTTGAGAGTAATTAATTACCCATAGTCCAGGGTACTTATCATGCCAATAAGGTTATCGGCCGAGGTTCTTTCGGAAAGGTTTACCTTGTGCAAAAGAAAGATAATAAGCAAATCTATGCGCTGAAAGCGCTTAAGAAAGAGGACATACTCAAACGTAATCAGATTGAAAACGCCAAAGGTAAGCATTTTTCGATAAAATGGGTTGTAAAAAGGATTGGTTGTAGTTGAAAAGGACATTATGCAGAAAGCTAGCCATGAATTTGTTGTGCAGTTACGTTACTCGTTTCAGAATGAGCGAAATCTGTACCTCGTGATGGACTTTATGCCGGGTGGTAAGAAAGCTTGAAACATATTCTTAAAATCAGGCGAGCTTTTTATGCATTTAAGGCGTATGAAAAAATTCGAAGAGGATGTGGCGCGCTTTTATGCCTCGGAAGT
>ENA-UOTX01001308-UOTX01001308.1-compost-metagenome-genome-assembly--contig:-NODE-1308-length-19568-cov-7.920733_pt1 | contig 19568 bp, 13 predicted proteins | sample MGYA00238143_ERZ746982 | MGnify/ENA primary metagenome ERZ746982 (study PRJEB28758, sample SAMN06268862) | compost metagenome | isolation source: single cell | place: USA: California, Emeryville, Joint... | reverse complement strand
TATCAGATTATTTCTGTTGGTGCTAAGCCAGTTGCTAATGGAGATGCTGTCGCCTGGGCCCAGCAAGTCATCACTCAACCAATGCCTTTGAAATACACTTTGGTCCCATTGAATGAGATCCTTGATCCTCTATATGTCAGAGACTCTTTGACAACTTCCCGAATGAAAGCGATTAGAATTCATCTCCAAACTGCATTGAAAAACTATTGCAACAATAGTCTCGTATCTCAAGGCCTGGTATCAAATTGCAGCAAGCCTTCTGAGGTCAAACCAGCATCAATGATCAACTCTTGTAAATGGTGTGTCAACTCTTGCGGTGGGGACTTTCCAGTTGATGGAGGTCATACGGTTGCCAATCAACACGGGCTATATTGGGCGTACTCTTGGGGCCAAAACTGTCTTGGATCCTATAATAGCTATGACTTCCGAAACGGCGTCCATCTCTGCTGCCAAAAAGTCCACTCCACCAGGGTAGGTCAATGCAGAGTTTGCAATTCTTGTGGATCAGACTTTCCTGAAGCCGTTGGTGCCATCCAAGTTAATCAAAATTGGGATAAATTCACCTCTGCTTACGACCATGATTGCCAAGGAAATTCCAGAACTCGACCACATCCTAGAGACGGTTTCAAGGTTTGTTGTCAACGAGATCCCATCTGCAGCATGTGCAGCAGTTGTGGTGGAGAATGGCCTCACGAATCAGGGGTACTTGGAGCCAATGGAAACTGGCCTAATTTTTTCCGCGGCAGAGGTCATAAATGCTCTGGTGTTATCGGCAAAAACGATGCTAATGGTGGAATGAAATGGTGCTGCAAGACCAAAGGAACAAGTCAATGGCAGAATTTCCTTGATCTAGAGGAAAATTTGACTGTATCGATTTCAGAGAAGAGGATTGAATGATAATCCATCTGAGATTGAGTAAAGATTATACAAAAACTAGAATTAAAGTTCGAATATTCACTCTTTTCATAACATACATACACGTGAAAATTTCAAAGGGAGTATGAATGTAATCAAGTAATAGAATGATAAAATAAAAAAATTAGGGTAGGAAATAATAGATGAGGTGTTGAGTAGTGCTATATTGTACCATTATCTGAGCCAACCGCAGCTTTTTCTACAAAAATCTGTCATATTACAAGCTACTCCTAGAGAAGTTCAAATTGATCTCGAATAAGCTATTTCTCACTCCTTCTTATTGTTGGTAAAATGAAATTACAATTGAAATTTTATATCCATATAGCCAGTGAATTCATTATATGGGATTATGAATGAAGTCTGTTCGGCTGATTCACTATTATCAATTCCTCAATGGTTTCCAATAACAGTGATCCCTTGTAAGAAAAAGAATCATTGGAGCAGAAATGAATACAATTTTTTAGAAATAGCAATGAGATGAACATAGCAGATGCTGTTTTAATGTGTAATGAAACACTGCCTTATTTGGTAATGCCGTTATCTAATTATGATTCAATTCGCTTTCAGTACAACCTCAGATAAAGTTTTCGAACTCTCTGGATTCAGATATCAATCGATATTATTCTATGTAAACATCGGTTTGTTTCAAATTAGGATTAAATAGCCTCAGGTGTAGCTTTACTATCCATTATTCATACAATCAGCAAAGGCAACTATAAATTATTACTTATTATTCCTATGAATTGATTTTACTCACTGTTAGCGTGTATGAAATAAATTTCAGTGTCATTCTTAGGCACAACATGGCTATCAAGTTAAGAGCGAGGATGCAACTTCAATGGTGAGTTCCGTTTTTTCAATTTTTGGCACTTCGGTACCTGCTTCAAAAACTGCTTGATTAGCTATCTATTTTTTCCCTATCATCATCAGCATCTAGCACATATGAAAATCAGGTTGACGAGAGATTTTAATGCATAGCAAGAAGATTCGCTCTTGCAAAAGGTCGTTTGAGGATCTCTTATCATTTGTAAGATAGTATAGAATCACGGCTTTCTGCAAGAGAAAAGATAGGAAAATAAAGATGGATTTTTAATAGCTTCTTCTTAAGATTCTAAATTAATTACTGATTCTACTTATTGCTAGCTATACGCTACAACATTTTCAAAAAGATTAATTTTTTATGAATGATAAATTCCCGGATACAACCACTTGCCCCGAATGTACAAACTCCCAGCAGACTGGTAGATTTGATAGCTAAACGCCAGTCCCTCGCAAAAAAGAACACCGCCAATAAAATTTCAAGAAACCCAGAATCTTTCCATGGTAAACTTTTTTCTCAGATTACTAACCAATGATCTCAAGAAGTGACAACCAGCAGTACGTCGTCAGTACCATCAGCTGATAAATCTAATGCTGTAGCGAATACTAACGTGCTACAATCAAATCACAGCGAAAAAGTTCCAAAATCGCCAAATTCTGACCCAAATTACAAGCAAAAGGTCGTTCCGAGAGAAATCGCTCGTAAAACGAACCTCGAAGAGGAATATTGTCTTTCCAAGGTTGTGGCGCTACAAAAGGTGCTTTGTGACGAGTTGATGCAGTTACTAATATCAAATAATTAGAAAAATAGCATTTTAGACTATAGATATGCGCAGCTTCAAGAAAGTGTTCGAAAAACTGTGAAGAGCAATACCGAGTTGAAGGAAGAGAATCGACGACTTCGCGAAGAATTAGACAGAGAAAAAGAACATGCTAATAATCTTATGATTGAAAATCAGGAAAACGAACAAGCACCGTATGCCATATGCTATAAGAATTCAATAAATTTCTCGAATCTATTACCTAGTGCCACCAGAGTCTTCAGAATCACGAATTTATTTGAGAATGGAAGTAATTCCTTTCTTATTCACAGAGAAAATGACTTTTTTTGTAAAAGATGGAATGCCTTTCGATATTATCGTCAGAATTTCTGGTGACCGAAGCAACGAGGTACGGATTAATTTTTTCAAGGAAGAGTGTGTGATCATAAAATTGTCATTGCAGGAGGCTAGAGACGTTGGTTTGATGCCGAATCAGATAAGAGAACTTCCGAAGCTATACTATCGGAAAAAGCCTGGCGATAATGCCCAGACTCAGTAAATTTCGAATGTATTTATGCGCTCTCTGATCAAAAAATAGATGCACAATCTGTAAGTCTGAGTTCAAAAATGGAGACAAGCAGAGACAGCTTCCATGTGCCCATGTTTTCCATGCAAAATGTGCCAAAGACTCGCTTTTCCGCAGGAACCAGTGTCCGACGTGCAAAAAAGAAGTTAAAATTAATTAATCAGAATAATTAGAGTTATCAGTAATATTAAGCAAAGATCACTTTATGACACTACTACTATTCATATCACTTCTGCATACATACCTTTAATTACTTGTGTGTTAATCTTATATCATTGTCAGGATATACATTAATTAAAATTATATCTCCCGAGACAGTTTGTTATGACTGAAGGGATTACTATGAGATTAATCCAATATTGCCACTTCTGTATATGCTTTTGTACTTGCAAGGTTGCAATTTGACTTCCCAACTCATCTCACTGAAATGAACTTTTTTTTATACCTAATGAAACACTAATTTTCTATTTATTGAATCGCTCCAGTTCACGAAAAATTGCACCAATTCTTAAAAATTTACATGGGCCCATGACATAGACCTTCAAAATCCAGCATCTAAACCATAGAATTGTCTATGACTTTGAAAATTTGAACATGTCAGAGGAAATTATACACTGAGGATTCTCCATTTCATGTGAATTTTGCGTTACATTTCCGATGCACTTCTGCTAACTCTAACCATTCTATCTTCTGATTATTGCAGTGATTCTTTTTATTCAAATTTGTGGTTGTTCCAAAATATAACGCTTTTTAGAGTTTTCTCCATTGCCAAATTAAAATTCGACTTCACCAAAGCATCCAGATCACTACCTCTAGCTTTAAAATACACACAGGCTGTTCTTTGTTTATAATTTGCATGGGGGCAGTCGCATTGGATCAAGAAACTAGCTTTATTCAGTATTTCCACAGCTAAACACCTCCTTTTCAAACCCTCTAATACTCCTTTGGATTAAATCGACTTTCCAACCGACAGAAGCGTTAGGCTCAGCTGCTATCTAATATTACTCGTGAACCAAACCCTCCAATAATTTTACAGATAACGAACTCCCAATTGGAAACAACAACGTCATTTCTCTGTTCAGCATACTGATCAGTCTACTTCAAATTGATTGGAAGCTTACAATTCTTAAAGAGCATTATCGATTGATCCAACCAATAATAAAATTAAAAACCTACATTCCAAAGACAAAAAATGATCAAGAAGGGCAAGTCTAAGAAGGGCGATCCTGGCAGCCCCAGTGTTTCAGAATTAAAGCGCAAGGCTGCTGAAACCGAGGACATCGACGTTATTATCGAACTCACAAAACACAAAGACAACGAAGTCAGACTAGCTGCGGTCAAGCAACTCTGCCCTTGCAAGGTTCGCAAGGACGTTGACGACTTCTGGAACAGAGTCTTCGAGATGGTCGAGGACGAGGATGCCAGAATCCGATATCAAATTTTACACACCATGTGCGACGGCTCACCACCACATTTAGAAAGCAAGATTGTCGAAGCCTTGGAGAAGTTCAACCAAGACGAGGATAAGGACATCAGAAGAAAGGCGCATAAGGTCCTTGCTAGCTATATTAGAACAGGCAAATGGAATGTATTGTAATTTGTCATTCTTATAGCCCCTAAACTTTACTTGTTTCATATTTTTGAAATTCTCAAAGGACTCAAGTTATTGATCCATATTTCTTAATATGGCTCAGCATTAACCTTTGCATAGTGCGTGTATCACCCACAGTTTACTCTGAAAACTCACTTATTTAATGTTAATGTAACTAGTCCAATACACAAAAGTTTTTTTCTTTTCTCAATCAACAAAAGGCAGGAAAAACAAAAAAATTAACAAAAAACGCAAGCGACAATAAGACAAGCCCTTCAATCATCAAAGAAAGGCGTTTTTCATTGATTTTAAGTCAGAAGCCTTATTATAATTGTTTGTGGGTACTGCAGGTATCACTAGCTTAATACAAGAAATTGAATTTGTTTAGCCTCTGACTCTCACTATGCATACAAAAATTCAAGGGTAATTTACTTTGGAAATCAATGGCAGAAACCTAACTCAATAACAAAGCATGTGTAGACAACAGCCTTCATAAATATAACATAATCATACAGCTTACTACGAGGTCAATCCTCTTCGCATTTAATCGCTTTCTTTTCGTTTCTTTCGCAAAAGATCCCCGAATATTCTATCTTCGTTGTTAGAAATCACTATCGGGTTCTGTCCGAAATTCCCTCGCTCAAAGCCTCCAAACTCATCTCTTCTGTGCGGAAAACCGGATTCCCCGACATCATCGACTCGCAATTGACTTTCCACCTTAAGCAGCTCGTTCTTGGTGTTTGTCATCATGCTATCAACAGACGATAACTGCTGGAATAAGAATAAAAGTCTTTGCTCAGCGACTAAGGACTGATCGTTGACGACATTTCCGACGAGTTTATAAAATGTTGATAAATGCGCAGGACCAAACGCAATGTTTGAGAGCTGCCCAGCCAGATCAGGAATAGACACGTTAGACAAACTATCTGCATTCGTGCTATTAGCGTTCTCGAAGATGTTTGTAGGAGTAAAAGGCGGGAAATGCTTCTCAGTAGGCTGTTCATTCTGTTTCTCGGAGGAAGCCTCTGCTAATTTTCCAGTCTCTCCAGTCTCTCCAGCGTCTTCCTCGATATCTTGAATTTCGTTTTCATTCTTCTGCACGTTGTCCGCATCGGGCTTCTTCTCGCCGTTTTCTTCTGGATTCGCTTTTGGAGTTGGATTCTCTTTCTTTGTTTTTGAGTTCTCCTTTTCGACTGAATCAGCTGGAGCAGTGTTTGGCATTTTCTTCAAAGCTTCATTCAAATCCTTCACATTGTTTTGGCAGAACGAATGGATCTTGTTTTGTAGCTTATCCATGACTTCGTAGGTCTCCAGTGGCTTTGAATAATCCAACTCCTTCCTGAAGTAGTCATCGTCGATGATTTTGTCGAGACTGATCAAAAATTTTTCAAATTGAGATTCCGATTCATCTTGATCCCCATTGTTTTCCTGTGCCATCAATTGATCAATTGTCGGAAGTTGTTTCTGCATCTGCATTGGCATGAAGCCTTGATTTTGGAACATAGGCTGGCTTTTCTGTGGCATCTGAGGGCGATTGCCTTCAAAATTTGGCGGGAAAAACCCTTGATTGTCATTTTTGCCGTATTCAGGGCCTGTGTAATATCCCGCACGCCTCGGCTGGATTATCTGCTGTGGCTGCTGCTGGAACTGTTGCTGAGGCTGATGCGGCGCCATTTTTTGAAACATTTGATTTGGCGGCTTTTGATTGATGTTCTGAGAGAAATTCTGAGGTGCGTTGTCATGCATGTCCATGTCTTTGTGATCATGGCCCGGGTTGTTATAACGATAGTTGACTGGCTCTGCTTTTACATGAGGAACAATAGCTTCATTGATTCGCTTGTAGAGGGCGTTCTGTGGTTCTAAGGGAGCTTGCATCTGGCTGCTTTGCATTTGCTGCTGATGGCCTGCTGCTTCTCGCTGGTAATGAGCATGGTCATGTGATTCATATTGCCTTGCATTTTGTGCAGGTTGTTGAGTCTGATGATACTGAGGCATCTCGTGAGATGGCTCCGTCACTACAGGGTCATTACCCTCCTGCTTGACATGATCATCCGATCCTACCAAGCCTTCACCCATCAATTTCTTTTTATCAGCCGCGAGCTTCCTCAGAGTTGAGTAAAAGCGGTTCTTTATTGCGTTTTCTGTTCTTCCAGGCATCGATTTAGCGATTTTGCTCCAAGAAGAGCCGTATTGCTGGTATAATTGAAAAATTGCCTCGTCTTCTTCCTCCGTCCAGCCTCCTTTCTTCAAATCCGGATTCAAATTGTTCAGCCACCTCTCTCTGCATTGCTTTCCGCTTCTTCCCTGTATATACACAGCGCACTGAGCCCATTTGGTCGGGCCTTCGGCTTTTACCCAGGCCAATAACCTTCCATCCTCTTCGGGAGTCCAAGGGCCTTTAACTAGACCTGGCTTGAGGATTTTCGTCCAACGGTGGAGGCATTGAATTGAGTTCCTGCCTGGGATATGTTCTGCAATCTTCCTCCACTGTTTTTCTCCGTAGAGCGGCACGTACTTTCGAAGCAGCTCGTCTTCTTCACCGGTCCATTTTCCTGCTTTTTTGCCTTCTACGTCGTCAGCGTCACCAGAATTACCAGTTTGCAGATAATTATCATCAAATTGATGATGGTTAGCGTTCCTGTCATTAAAGCCGTTCTCATTTCGCAGCATTTCTGGTTTGTTAGACGTTGCAGTCTATAGGCGTATAGGCTATATGTTCGTTTCTTATTAAGAACTCTAATTAATATATTTATAAAAAAAATTAATTCGGTTATCTAATGCGAAATTTGCAAAATTTCGTATTTCTTCCTTGACGTATTTAATCGTTTTATCAATAAAAATTCTCGAATCAAACTATTTGAATCGATTTCTTAATATTCAAAATCCCGCCTGGCCCTCATTTGAATTTTGAATTCTCTAATGCCTTTCCCGGGGAACCTATGGAAGTTTCCATCGGCTCAAGAAATCAAGGTTGCTTTGATTCGATCCAAGTAAAATTAAGATTTTCCTATCGAATATCGTAAGATTGGCACGAGTAGAGAGTCAATGGCAAGATTGAAATTTTTGAGAAAATAAAATTTCGGAGGATACTAATATTCTTCTCTGGTACGTTTGTTTGGAATGTCTATTTCGTTATAACGATTATCAACTTATGTTCAGCTCGAATCTTTCTATTGATGAATTCGAAAGCATTCTAAAATGCGTAGAAACGGGGTTAATTCAAATAAAAACACTCCAGTACTGCTGATCAAAAGTTCAGTTGTTTGCTGGCTCATCCACTGCAATTTTTTTCCTCCCGCACAGCACTTGCCTATTGAAGCCAAGGTCAGCAATTTGTTTGACTGGTTGTATTGTGTATTGACCATTGAGATGTCTCGAGATCTATTTGATGATTTACTAGATGATTCTCATTACCAAATATATAATGATATTAACGCATCTATTCAAAATTCTCGTAGTTATCATCCTACAATGCGTATCGTTACAGCGCCACTCGAAAATTCTCATGCTATGTCTTTTCAACGAAATTGTTTTTATATATGCAGTGCAAGGAAGTGCTTTTTTTGTTTATTTGATTAAAATAGGAATAAACACCTATTTGTTAAAGTAGCTACTAATGAAGCCATTTAGCAACGAAAGAGCAGGTAATCAACCTTTCACTCGTTCCCAATTAAACATTTTCCCTCCCTTCAGAACCGCCTCCACAGAGACCTGGTATGGGCCTTTTCCCAAGCTATCCAATCAATCAGCCTCAGCCCTATTTTAACAGAGGTCCTCCACCTAACAACATCATCCCTCCTCCTTACGGCAATCCGAATCAAACAACAACTACAGTCACTTCCAAGCCACAGTAATATTTTTTCGTGGCGCTTTATATAACCCATGACGTCTAGAAAAACAGAAACACAATCAATGATGAAAAATGACTATTGCCAAAATTTTATCGATACTGGAGAGCGTCCGCAGAATTTTATCAGAGATATTCTCCTTGAAGAGCGTTTTGCAGGTAAAATTAGCTCGATAATTCATGCCTAACAGCCCATTAGACTACCCAAAGCTCAATGAGCTTATAAAATTGAAAGACAATTTCATAAGGAAGAGGAACACACCACCCTGCTACGTTAAAGCGGACTTAAGGGATTTCAAATTGACCGATCTCGGCAAATTCGACGTGATTTTGATGGACCCGCCATGGGAAGAATACCACCGAAGAGCTAAACAGTATTTTTCGACAGAAAAACTAGACGATCCATGGACATTTGAGCAAATAGCCGAGCTACCTATCGACGAGATTTCAGACAATCCCTCTTTCTTGTTTTTATGGGTAGGAAACGAAGGTCTCGACGAAGGAAGAGCTTTGTTTAAGAAATGGGGTTTTAAGCGATGCGAAGATATCGTTTGGCTGAAAACAAACAAAACAGTGCCAAAAGACGCTAGACTAGCAATGAAAAACTCAAAAATTCTCGATACATCCAGCACGCTTCAGAGAGTAAAAGAGCATTGTCTTGTCGGACTGAAAGGTGATATAAAACGTACGTCTGATTCGTATTTTATCCATGCGAACATCGACACTGATGTCATCGTGGATGAGGAACCACCTAATGGAGGCACGGAGAAACCAAAGGAAATCTATCAGATTATCGAAAGATTTTGCTTGGGAAGAAAACGCCTCGAACTGTTTGGTTCAAAGGATAATATTAGACCGGGCTGGTTGACCGTAGGAATGAACCTCCCTGGAACGAATTTCGACTACAACGCTTATCATTCCCAGTTTGAGACCGATCGGTACTTAGGAACGACGAATGAAATCGAGAATCTGAGACCGAAATCGCCGAAAAGTTCACAAAGAGAAGACGCGCTTCCAAAGTCTCAGGGGCAAGGGATGATGAATTCGAATGTATCACCGTTCATGGGTCAGCAGTCTCAGTCGCGGAGTATGAATCAACAGCAGAATAGTCTACTAGGACAGCAGTTTTATAGCCCTTTCAATTCGAATCCTAATGGTGGAGGTGGTATGTAATTAGGACTTTTATCGTAGGTTCTGTGATGTCAATCTACATAGAGTAATATGCTGCTTTAAAACTCATCTTCTCCATTACTGGCATTTAAATGAATTGCTTACACTGAAAACTCCTTAGCAAGAAAACCAAATGAGTTAGCGAACTCCTAAAAAAAACCAAAATAATGAAATAACTTAGTAACACGAGTCAGCAGCGATAAAAGCGATATTTCAAAGCTGGAATATAATACTTAATAATCAAAATTTCCTGTCATTTGTGAGACCTGAAAGCATTGCTTATGACTATATCGAACTTGGTCGTATTCCCATACTTCTACCATTTGTTTTTGGTTTACGATCAACAAATATGATCAACCTCTCTGAGCTTGAAAATCCTAAGGAGTTAAATTTATTAAAACGTCAAGAGACAGCCAATCAGAGGAGATTTTCCAAAATTTTTGCTAATATGGTCGAAGCGTCAACTCAGCAAACAGATGTAGAAGACAGATTAGAAGAAATAAAACTCACAGACAGTCTTCTATGTATTCACTCAGCATATTTCTTTTGAATCGCTAATTTTTTACAATGAAAAAGTGTCCAAAGGGAAAGATGAGGTAATATTGGTTCGCTTTTTACGTAACCACGATCACGATAGATTGGAATCAAAGTCTGCGATCCTTCCGTACGCGAAGATAGATTGCATAAGTTTATTACCTACCGTCTTCTTGTAAGATAATGCAGAAAATTTCAATTATTCCAACTGAGACTAGGGTTTCGACAAACTGGGGGATTACGAATGCTCCAGACGCTACAGTGATTTCAATTTGCTCAGACAAACTCTTGTGAACCGTTGGCCAGGATGCTACATCCCTCCTCTCCCTGAAAAGAAAATTGCAGTCAGCAGTTCTCATCACTTTCATCAAATAGCAACCTCTTTATTATAGGGAAACCTTAAGCCAAATTTCATTGAAGACCGAAGGAAATTTCTGGAGGATTTCTTGTATAGAATTGCTGCTATCCCATATATCTACTACGGAGGTAAGAATTGGAAGAAGTGCCGACTTAACCACCTGGATAGATGAAGTGCAGGTTTTCTTAAAATCACAGACAACTGATCTCGAGAAAGTAATTTTTATTGCTTGGAGTGATGAGGACCTTTCAATTTTATATCAAAGACTTTGCAGAATTTACCAAAGCTAACTTATGAAGACATCATAGAAAGATACGCCGTTGCATTCGAATCTCTCGCAGGAGTATTCTAGCTCTCTCTTGAATGCATCTTATATTGTCGTGCTGTTTTAGAGAGAACTCTCTAACGAACTGGTGACGAAATTAAACAGCTTCTATGTGCATTTGAAGAAAGTTTCCTCGTCATACGATGTAAAGATACAGATTTATTTTCATGCAACTTCAATACATTACGACTAGCGTTTGAAAAAAAGTTCAAAAGCTATGCTTCGCGCTAAGAAGCAGTATTATGAGCAGTTCGGTATTCGGTTATTCGAGAACGCGCTTATTTGATTATTTCCACCAGAAAACGTTCATCAGAATTTGTTCTGTGACTATGAGACGTATTGTCTCGCCGAATTTTCTGATCAAGGAGAAAAAAGCTATGTTCTCAATGATAAACACAACGAAGACCTTATGGAAGTTACTTCAAGAATAGTAAGCAGGAGTTGTCTTGGAATAAATTCAATTAACCCATCATCATCAGAAAGAGAGTTGTAAAGCTGAGTCATTTGAGTTGCTATATAGTCTCCTCAGGAGAGAAACAAAGGAAATAAAAGTGAAGAAGCTGTTGAATAATCATTGTTAAAATCTCTGTTTTTTGTTGGAAAGGCTTTTATTGAGGCAGTACAACAGAGAGATAAATACGAGCAAATTAAAGTCAAGCTGCTGGAAAAGCAAAGGAATGATACAATAGAATATCAGAAACTTGTTTCAGGGAAAACAACATTAAAGTCCCTGATGTCGAGAAAAACAAAGGATGAAGACATTCTAACTGTCGAGAAACAAATTGCTCAGGTATCTACTTTCGCATTGATTGCCTATTACCCAAGTAATAAATCTAGACGACGAGAGATATTGATAATATTACGATACTCATTGATATGATGTCAATAATCCTCAGTTCGCAAGAAATCGAGAAATTCAGGGTAAGAAAAATCTCCTATGAGCAGGTCATTAATAAATAAAAAAAAAGAAAAACAAAGTAAATAATTATTTCAATGTGATCGCAAGGCTCGCAAAAGCGGAAGAGGAAGCTCTTTCAAATGTAATTGATTGATTTTGTTTACTGTTTAACTGATGTTATTAGTTCCAACAATACTGGGATGCAGCGCTAACGAATCACAATTTGCAATAAAAATAAGAAACAAAGGTGATCGGGATTGATTGAGAACCTGGATAGAATTGTTGACGATCAATTCTCACTTCTCAGTATATATGCTTGTACTTACTCAAAGTTATGATTGCAAAATTTCTAAACCGGATTAGCAATAATGAAAATTTAAATTTTCCGAATTGTTGTGGATTTTATTTGAATTGAAGGTACGAAAATAACTTGAAGAGACAATTTAGATGTCGATTTGAGGTAAGAACAATTAATAAGGGTCCAAAACAAAAATAAAAAACTGACTGAAACTGAATTTGTTTATGATTGTCTTGATATAGAATTTGTGTTTTATGGGGGTAGAAATGAAGAATGCATGCACTTAATAGCGATCTGTTAATCAAACCTAGCTGTTTATAGTAAAACACAAAGATATCTCATATATCGAATAAATCATATTCTTCAGCGTGTTACGCAGTCACTTAAGATTAATATAAAATTGCGGTACAAACTACTTTTTGAGCTCTTTCTTTTCTTTTTCTGGTATATAAAACCCGAACTTGTCTCTAGCCCATACAGGCCGCAAGTGTGTCTTCTTAATTGTTTTTAAATTTAAACCTGGATCAACGAAACCTGGTATTTGATTCTCGAGCAATTCCTGCTATGGAGTGTTGAATGAACTTGTATTAAGTTCCACTGAAGAGTTTGCCTCCTGAAAAGTTTCTCTTTTTACAAAGTCTAGGGTGTCATAAGTCTCCTCTTTTGATTTCGACTCTGCGATATCGAGCACTATCCTTCAAAATTTTCAAAATGAACGGTCTGTTCTGCTTCTTTTTTGCTATTTTGTTCTTTGAATCTTTAAAAACATTCGTATGTAGTGTTTTCTGCTAGCTTTCCCTTTCCACCAAATTTGATGAGGTCTTATTGGATTCTGATGTAAGATTAGATTGATTTGTGGTCATTTTTTGTCCAAGGTCTATTTTCTTCGAAACTGCCTCCGCTTTTCCTTAGTTTCCGAATTTTAGACACCATGCTTTTATTTTTTTGGATAATAAGTATATAATGTAGAGCGTTTCACATACTGTAAAACTTTGAGATCTTGACCAATGAAATAAAATTTTCGATAGGCATTGTTTTTCAATAATTTTGGAATTGGTGTTCCAAAGAGCATTCACATCTGCTCGCCAAGTCCTTGAAACATTGCAAATAGGTTTTATCGAACAAATATATTAATGCTTCATCAATTTTGCACTTGAATCCCTTAGCAGTATTATGCCTAATTCTAATATCAAAAGATTCAAGCGAAACGTTGCGACTAAAACTAAAGGACGGCTAATAAAGCTGGAAGATCACGAGAAATTAATTGAAGCTGCTTGCGAACTCATCGAAGAGAGGTATATAATAGAGCAACTGTGGCTAAAAATGCTAAATGCAGCTCTCATATTATCTGCAGAAAAAGAAAACAGGGCAAACAACTTACATGCTTGACAAAGTTCGCATACGAAACAAGAAATTAAATGAGTTATCCTATGTCATGAAGCAGACACAAAATTTTACCTCTATCGAGGAGATTCAGACAGCTTTCCAGCAATATTCTCCACCTGTAGTCTCCAAGTCAACTCTTTTGTCAAATGCTTAATGAGCTGCAACACACTCGCAAAAAGGCTGAAAAAAAAAGTGTAATTTCTCACAACTGGGCGAAAAGAAAAGAAATAAGAAACGAGAAAGTACTTGAGATGCTCAATTATTACAAAGCTTATCACCAAATCAGATTTATTGATGAGTAATCTTTCAATATTCAGAATTCTATGTTGTTTGGATATTCACCGAAAGGAAAGTGCTTTACAGTCATGACAGAGCCTCGATTTGGCAGCGTTTCTGTTATAGCAGTCGTTACTAAACAAAGATTCCTCAGGTATCAACTGATAAAGGGGAACGTAAAAACCAACATATTCGGGTCTTTTCTGGTGCGACTTATCAATAACTCTCCTGAAATTGTTCAAAATAGAGAAATATGTACTATTAATGGACAATGCTCCGACACACCGCACGAAACTTCTTCAACCGTTGCTCAGCAACTTTACAATTCATTTTACTGCACCCTACAGCCCATTCTTCAACACGATTGAATTGGTTTTAGTCAAATTAAAAGACATTTTAGACAATCCTTAAAGAAAAACGCGCAAACATTGCGAAAACTGATTGCTCAATGCGCCGAAGTGATAGAGCAGAGACATTTGGAAGCTTTTTACAATCACACACTTTCAAACTATGAAGCTTGCTTACAGCTCAAAGATATATGAATGAATGATCCAATAACCAAAACCCGCTCATTAGGGTATAGGTTTACAACGACGTATTTAAAGTGTTTACGCTCGGATTCCTGGTCCGTATTTTATGCCTTAGTTTATTAGAAGGTGTGTATGTAGCACACATGTAGCCTGGTATGAATAGACCTGATGACGCCTGAAATCTTGTGGTTCAATTCTCCCAGGGCGATAACTTCATTTGACCATGGCTAAATGAGAGAGTAAGCTTCTCTCAACTTCGATCTGAGGATTTAACTTTAATGTAATCGATATCTTTCGTTTGGATCGATCCTTTTTGCTTTTTACGGCACGGCTTATGGATATATTCAAGTTTTCTGTGGTTTTTTGGAAAAATTGAGTGCTAGTTTCGTTGGCGAGCTTGGGTTGAGGTATTGGTTGTATTTGGGAGTGGCGTAGATTCTCAATTCGTTAGCTATGGTGCTGCATTGATCCTTTCGCCATTAGCATGTTTACAGGTAATGAGTTAGAGATTTTTTCCCAGGAGTAAACTTATTTCGATTTAGAAATTGGTTCAGAACGAGTGTGATGATTTTGAGTATCACCTTCGAACCAATTATAAACAATTTAAAGTAAGTTCCTTTTGCAGATTTGAGTGTTGAGTCGATAAAATCCAATTTTTATGGGATTTGTTTAGATGTCTGTCTGGATATAATTTGAGGAGACAATTTAGAAGTCTAAGAATGAAGAGGTGCTATGAATTATAGTTCTATTTGAGAGAGATTGATGATGGTCTAAAAAAATCACCTAGACCTAAAATGAGCTAGCCTATGTATGATACTTTGATAGAATTTGTAATGAATGTTTTCATTTTGCATATGATCAGAACTTTGGCATGTGAATGAATAACAGACGATTAGACCATATTAGCCAAACGAATATGTACAGAAAATACGTATTCATTAGAATCAGCTCGATTCTCCTGCTGCAACTATTTAAGCTTACGATAAAAATGCGGTGCTAATTATCTTTTGTATTCTTTTTTTTTTTATTATTTGGGATATCAAATCCGTGCTTTTCTATAACGTCGCAAACGCGTGTTCTTTCTCGTATTGAAATTCAAATCTGGATCAACCAAACTTGGTATATGAACCTCGAGCATTTCCGGCCTTGTTGCGTTGAATGAACTGGTATTAAGGTCTATTGCATAGTTTGCTTCCTGGAAAGTTTCTCTATTTCCAAGGTCTATCTTGCTAGAAGCCTTCTCTTTCGGTTTCGACTCGGAGATCCCAGAGCCATCATTTTGTAAAGCGAACTCTCTGTTTTGTAACCTTTGTAATATTTTGAATTTTGAATATTTAAAAAAATTCATTTGTAATGTTCTCTGCCAACCTTCCTTTTCCAGCACCATAGATGATTGTTTATTGGATTCGGCTGACAGGGCTGAGGGGTTTGTTTTATGCGCCGTCTTGTTTTGTTCAAAGCCTCTTTTCTTCGAAACTGTCTCCTCTTTTACTTTGTCACCAGATTTTAAACACCATGCCTTTATTATTTTCGCAGATAAGTACATTACGTAGAACAATTCACATATCGAAGCGAGAAGATTCACACCCGAATTCAAACTTATTGTAATAAATATTACCCACCCCACTCGATCATTATCAATTGTCTGGGAATCTAAAGCGTCTCTGATTGCGAGGACCAAATTAATAATAGCAATAAATGCTATACATATGTAGTTAAAAAAGAAAAGGATTGCAGCAGATTTCCCCTTCATCGGCTTTAGAACAGCTGAAAATATCAGTAATCCAATCGTTAATATGGCAATTGATAAGCATTGCAATACTGGTATACTTTGCAAACTGAGGATGAGGATGATAAATATGGTATTGTATAAGATCACCCAATAGAAGAAGAAAAATGCGTTTTTTCGATCATCCTTCAAATTACGAAAAATCATCTCATATTGCTTCTCAGTCCACAATAATTTGGCACTGTCCTCTAACTTGTTATGTCTCAAGCCAACCTCAAGGTTTGGATTACTCGCTTCTTTTTTTTGTTTTTCTTTAAAGGCGAATATTGCTCTGAGTTTACAATAGCTAAGGAGAAGTAGCAACATCACCACGTATATAGTGACACAGGCCATGAAATAGCTCACCTTCGGATAAGTATCAATAAACAAATCAGTTTTTAGTATTTGCAGGACTGAGAATAGTATCTGGCTTTGGATGTGACCGAACAAATTTGAAAGTAAGATACCAAAAACCAGAGCATACATTTTCCCGAGTATGGAAGAGGGTAATTTATCTGGTGTTTTGAGTTTAAGCACAAGAGGTATTCCAAGAAGACATAATCCTGCATAAATGAATGTTTCGGTCAGCAAGCCCCCATAATTATCGAGATATAGTGCACTAACTTGCTTCTTTTCGAATATTCCATATTTGAATACGAGTAGATTCTCATCAATACTATTAGAACGGTTTGAGATCCAATTGGGGATGAAAGATTTTGAAAGCCCTGCGTATGAATCTGAGGCTATTTGGGAATGGTTAATGTTTAGATATTGCATATTTGCAATGGACTCAATTACTGAGACGTACAGGAACAGATTTACACCAAAGATCCCAGAAGCGCTATTTGAATTTTGAAAGGATGCTGCGACAGCAGTAATACCTGATGTGGAACCCATTGCTGCACTCTGGAGATTCGAAGCAACTACTTTATATTCTATTGCAACAGCACACTCAGATATGCTACTTAAATCCTCAGAACATTGTTGACATTTATTCGTGGAGTTGTCTCGCCAATATCTACTTGGACACTCACTCAAGCATTCACCTTGTGAGCTTGGATAAAGATAATTAGCTGAATAGCAACTAGTGCAGTCACTACTATTTTGCCCCAAACATGTTTTGCAAGCAAATGGGGAAGAGGTTCCATTGTAGCAAGGCACGCACTCATTAGTGGATGTATCACCAAAGTAATCCGAAGGGCAAGTTCTTATGCATCGTGACAAATACAGAAATGATCCTGAGTAGCAGGAAGTACAATTGTTATCTGCTCCTCCCCCAGGACATGTAGCACACCCAAAATTAGGACCTGCTGTGCTGCTGTAGCAAGGTTGACAGGTATTTGTAGTCGTGTCTCCCCAATATCCGTCAGGGCATATGGACAAGCAAGTTTGGTCGTCCTGGAAGAGGAATGCACCCGAGGAACAAGCAGTACAATCCTTGTTTGTTCCTGCGCTGCATTTGGCACAACTTTGATAAGCAGATGATGGTGAAGGGGCTTGATAGCATTGCTGACAAGTATGAGTGGAAGAGACGCCAAAATATCCATCCGGACAAACACTCACACATCTCCCTGTTGTAGAATCAAGATACCAGAAATTAGCACATGTTAGACAATGATTTGAGTTTGGACCATCACAAGTGACGCAAGTCCCATCAAATGAGATAGTAGGATTGTATTGATAGCATTGCTGACAGATATTAATGGTGGAAGAAACTGCAACATATCCAGTTGGACAAGAATCCACACATTTCCCTGTTGTAGAATCAAGATACCAGGAACCATTGCAAGTGAGACATTGATTTGAGTCCGGTCCACTACAAGTGGCGCAAGTCCCGTCAAGTGAGATAGAAGGATTGTTTTGGTAACACTGTCCGCAGCGATTGTTTGGATACGGAAAATCATCCGCATAATAACCAGGAGGGCAGGTTGAGAGACAAGACATATCCACACTGAAATGGTATGTACTGGTAAAACAGGTTAGGCAATTGGTGCCTTCAGGTCCGGAACATGTAGCACATGCTTGCTGAGCACTTCCACTTGGATTATTGTAGCATGGTTGACAAATCTGTGTTGATTCGTCGGCCCAGTATCCATCGGGACAAGGATCAAGACATTGACCTCCATAGAGGAAAGTGCCTTCATTGCAACTAGTACAGGAACTACTTGACCCTGCTGTACAAGTTTTGCAAGTAAATGGACTTGATGCACTCTCGTAGCAAGGCTTGCAGGTTCGTGAAGAAGTATCTCCCCAGAAACCATCCGGACATGGGTTCATACATTGACCTTCTGTATTTGGATATAAGAAAGAACCCGAATTACAAGAGTTGCATTGATTGTCAGCTCCTCCCGAACAGGTTGCACAAGAGTACAGAGTAGGTCCGCTTCCTTGCCAGCATTGAACACATTGCCACCAATCACTATCAGGGTAGTAACCATCAGGACATGAAGCTATACATGAATATAATTACCATTAAAGCGTACGAATTTAAAGAGAATTTACCTGAGCAATTATTTATTGATGGGTCGTTCCAATAATTTGCTCCGCAGTCTGTGACGCAAGTGCTGCCTGATAAGTACCAGCCATTGTTACAAGAGTAGCACTCTGAAATTAAATTTCCGAAGCAAGTCGCACATGCAGGATCGCAAACTGGCCAAACTGTAATTTTTATGTTTTTAAATCCCCACGATTCATTAGTAGACGCTTCATCAAGCGTACTTGTAAATTTTAAAGTGAGACTTGATGAATTGTGGGGAACAGGTGAAATGTATACAGTAGTTTTGTAGTCATAGTAGCCCGCAACACCACAAAGTGGGCCCGTAAGACCAGATTTAGATTGCGAATACCTCAGGGCCCCGTCTACATACAAACGCAAACTTTCTCCATCCCAAGCGTCTATCCAGTAAGCATCAAACTGAATGCTAACAGCGGAATGAGCTATGGGTATATCATAGGTTTTTTGTGTCCATAAGCCGGGATCATAGCAGCCATACCCACCAATAATAGTTTGCCCATCGCACGTAGTTGTGCATAAATCACTCCAACCTGAAGTTGAGGGTGGTTCACCCGATACATCAGTGATGATGTGTTGACCTAAGGCACAATTAGTGATCCCAATTAGTATCAAATGCTTTACAATTGCCAAATGCAAGAATTGCTCCAACGACAAAGAGAATTTCCAAATTCCTCATCTTGAACATCTTGAACACGATTTGTAAATTGCAAATAAAAAGTTATGATTATAAAATTGCAGGCGCATGCTCTTATTTCGAAATTAGTTTAGTAAAGGAAAACATAGCAATTCGGATTTAATATTACGTCACTTACTTTTTGTTAGAATCGATGTATGATTTCGATAAATCTAGCTTCCTTTAATTTCAAACCTAACGTTCTTTCTACAGAATTACACAAAATACTGGGGCTTTAGTAGAGCATATTGTTGGATTTTCAATAATTGATTGTAACTCAATTTTGTTGTACTAATAACTAGATCAAGCTCTGCTTAC
>ENA-UOTX01001307-UOTX01001307.1-compost-metagenome-genome-assembly--contig:-NODE-1307-length-19572-cov-15.126853_pt1 | contig 19572 bp, 7 predicted proteins | sample MGYA00238143_ERZ746982 | MGnify/ENA primary metagenome ERZ746982 (study PRJEB28758, sample SAMN06268862) | compost metagenome | isolation source: single cell | place: USA: California, Emeryville, Joint... | reverse complement strand
GCAAATATGGTTGTGAAACTGTTACGATACAAAAAGGAAATTCTATCGAACGAGCAACAATTTCGTAAAGAGAATCCAGAGATTAACTGGGATCTTCGCGTTTTCACAGGACATATGATAGTATTTGTTCCTTCGCAACAAGAAATGAAGATACTCAAGGCGTTAATAAAAGAAGAGCAACAAAAGAAGCCGGACTCCCCAAAATGCATAGGTTCAAGTTAGTGGTATTCCACTCGAATATGGACCATAACAAGTATTTGAAGCTTTTTGAAGAACACAACCCAAACGAAATCACAAAAGTCATCTTAGCCACTAAAGTAGCTGAAACTTCTCTCGCGTTCAATGATATATCAATGGTGATTGACGCTGGTCTCAATAAAGATTCGGTTTGTAACTCTCTAACAGGAGTCGATGAAGTTCATTATATGAATATCTCTAAGTCTTCGGCTCAGCAGCGCGCGGCAATGACTGGGAAAACTCGCCCTGGTATCTGCTACAGAATCTATTCTGAAGAAAAATATCAGAATTTCGTGAATGAAAGGCAGGTTCCTGAGCTTTCGAAGCGAAATATAGAAAAAGGGATTTTCATGTTAAAACAACTTGGAGTCGAAGACATTGGAAACTTTGAATTTTTGGATAAGATTCCGAGTCAAATCATCGAAAGCTCCGAAGAGAGACTTGTGGGCTACAAGGCGCTGACTGGCACAGAAAAAACTATCACTGATGCTGGGTCAAAAATGTGGAAAATTAATCTAGCTCCGTTCTTCAGCAAGCCTCTTTTCAAAGCTCTTAAATTGGGAGTCTTTCATGAAGTTGCGAAGATTATTAGCATACTTAAGTACGCTTCGACGTTATACAATGTCGGAGAAGGCGAAGAGATGTTAAAACAAAAGCAAACTCAACTCTGGAAACAATTTAGCAGCCATAAAGATTACGAAGGAGTTGAAGGAGATCATTTCTTGTACCTCTTCATATTCGATGAATTTCTCAAGTATCATGAAAAATCTCCTGATGAGAATGGTGAAGAGTCGAAAATAGAAATGGATGCGAGTAAACAAGCAAATTCCGCGAAAAAATGGTGTAAGCACCATGGATTAAGCTACTCAACGCTGAAAAATGCCTATGGCATCTATACAGAGCTCGCACAGAATTTCGCAAGTGAAATCGAAAGGGCAAAGGTGTCAGAGACCCAAAGAACAAAAACAGACCGAATACTTGAAGTGCTTTTCAAATCACACCTCTTGAACTTCTGTGTGCATTCCAACGTTGACCCTCTGGGATACCTTTTCTCAAGAGAATCTACCAAACTAGAAAACATAATCATCCATCCAAATTCAATATATTCTGGAAATTCCAAACAACCTCCTTTTATTATATTTTCACAGCTTCAAGACTCTGGCGATTTAATAGCCAGCTCAGTAACTGGATTCTCAGCGCAAAGTCTAACCTTCTTTACAAATTTTCCAAAGATTTGCAAACATTTGGAGGTTCTTGCCAAATCCATACCAGGCCAGCTGATACCTCTAACATTTGATGGCTTAGGATCAGCAGTTCTTAACGAATTCAAAGACAAAATGGGAGAGCTCCATAGTTGGAGGTCAAATAACAAAGTTTTCTTCAAAATCAATGAGAAAACAGGATCTATCAGTGTTTGGAGTGATCCTGCAACTGAAAGCCAAAACATAATTTTCATCAAGCAGATGCTTGAAAAAATAAAGCGTGAGCTTGAAAATGAGAAATGTGAGATTGGATTTTACAAAGACTCTCGAGTGGTACTTAAGAAAAACGTTACGATAGACACAGTTCACAAGGGAGCTGAGACTACGACTCTCATTACTAGTGAACTAGATGAATTCATTACAGCTGAAGACATCGGGGCTTCTATCAAAGAGAAATATGGAGAAGCTATCACTCCTCAAGTGAAGATGAACTTTGACCAAATTTCCCAAACAAAAAATGCTGTCATCTCTGTCGAAAATGCAAAGTTAGCAGAGGAACTCTCAAATAAGAAATTAGACCTGAAAGGACGTCAGATTGAACTCAAAAAAAGGCATGTAAGTCAAGAGGTCGATTTTGATAGGGCTGTGGGTGTTCAGGTTTTCTGGTATGCTGGCTGTTCCAAAGGAATCGGAGTTATAACTCCGTTCAGAGTAGGTGAGGCGACCATCATAGCAGATTTGTTTGCTGGCGCACAGATACTGGAAAACAACATTAAAGCAGTGCGACAAGAGAACGCAATTACACTGAGTCCACTGCCAGTCGCTGCTGACGAGATTTATCTTCGCGATTTTCTGCTCGAAAAGTCATCAATCATTCATCGTCCAGATATTCATGTTCGTCGACAGAAAAGCCAGTCCCAGGAAATCGAATACGAGAAGGCTCAAGTTGAGCAATTCTTATTCCAGAAATCGCAAGCTTTGAATGGCGAATTTGGAGGATACGTACAACTGCAAACATATAAATTTATATATACATACGTTTTCGAAAACGCTAAAGCCGCCTTCAGTTTTATCAAAGAAATCGACAAGATGCAAATCCCAATAAAGACACTAAAAGGGAAGAAGATCAAAAAAATGATACACGCCTATCCCCTCACTGATTGGATTATCGATATCCCTACAAGCTATAATAAAAAATATCAAGAGGAGCTCAAAGAATTCGCTAAATCGCTCAATATAAAATATAACAAAATCGCTCGCATAAGTTTCCCCGAGACAGAGATAAAGGCGAATAATGCAAAAAAGGAGTTTCACAAAGTTTTTATACATACTTTAAGTCCTATACATAGCATAGAGTCCCTCATGAAATCCGTCGTTCAAATCAAAGAGGAGTTTTCAAGAAAGATGATGGGAACTCAAATTTTAAGTCTACTTGATCATAAGTTTTACTCTCTGCTCTTCACAGATACCCCTGATGTTGCTAACCTTATATCCGCAGCTATAGACCCTGAATTACAGATCATCATGAACCAAAAAGACCGCACTCTCTTCTTGCAAGGAGACTTAGCCAAAATCAGAGCTAGCGAAAGTTCCTTGCGAGAAGCTCTCGACAAGAATCCTGGAAAATACTTAGTCGAAGAGATCGATGTAACTCCATTTGATACTAATTTCCTCCTCAACGGTGGACTCGAGCCATTGAGAAGATACCATACTTCAGTGTACATCTCTCTCAAAATCAAAAAAGGATATTTGAGTGTCGAATGCTTGAGTCAAGATAAGGAGGCGCTGAAGAAAGTCAAGGGAGATGTATTACTGATTTTTGTCCAGAAAATCCAAAAGGACAAAACAAATTGTAGTTTATGTAATCATAAATCGACAAGAGGAGCCAGGATACTCAATTGCGGTCATTCATACTGCTTCAAATGCATTAGATTCTACTTGCAGGAGCTTTGCAGGAGAAAAGAACGCAATTGGAGCTGTTTCCAAAAAGATTGTCAAGAAGGAATAATTGTAAGGGATATTGTCAATGTGTTATCTCAGGAAGACCTGAAAGAGTATCTCAAGACTGTAAATGCTCAGGAGTATCAGCAGACCAATGTGATAATTCAGGAAGACAACCAAGATGAGATCATGATACAAGAAAATGAAAATAAAGTTTCGCAAGGAATTGCAGGATTACTCGAAGAATATACAAAGGAAAAGAAGGAAAAGATTTATGTGAAGAAGGTGAAGAAGAATGTTTGAGTTACTTCTAGTGTATTTTGATCTCTATGAAAATATCAAAATCTGAGAAGTATATCATTTAGTGTCATAAGAATGGGAGATAAAATTTAAAAATACCAAAAAGTTTACTCAAAAATCAGTGTTTTTAGAAATTTCTCTTTTCGATTCAATTAGGAAGGCAGATATCTGTATTTTTCGCTTAATAGCATCATTTTGAGTTATTAATTACAGGATACAAAAAGAAACGAAGGTGTCATATGAAAAATATTTACTTGCATTCGCTATTCTAAAAGCAGTAAATGCTTCAAAAAAGTGGGAAATAGGGTTTCTGACTTGCAAATTAAACGCAGTTATTTGGATCCAAACCAAAGATAAATATGGGATTTTCTTGGATACGTTGTTTTCTTTTGCAAATATCTCTCTCAAAAGATTTTTAATGCTTAGGTATTTAACTTTATCAAGACTTGGCTAGAATTGGACTTAACTAGAGCTGTTGACAAATAAGGAGTTTTCTGATGAGGAAAAGCTAGTTCTGTTCAATCATCAGCCCCAGAAACACGTGCCTAATATCAGATGTAGATAAGAACAACTACAGTTTCCATCTGGAATTTCCCTTAAGACCTTTCAGAGGAGGTAATTTCGAATGCTAAAATATTTTCTCTCTACTGCACTAAAATAAATCATTAAACTCAAGTATCAGACCTCCATGCACGCCGCAGATGGAGCACCAATGCGGAAGAATCATTGAGATTCGTGAAGTATGACGAAAGCAAACTCAAATATCTTAGATGCTGAGAAGAGCACTCTCACTTTGAAGAGTTCGGTACAACTGGACAGAGGTACTTGCAGCTATAATTTGTTTTCCTCTTCTGTTAATTCAAATTATTCACTTCAAGCATGATTGGTTTCCAATAAATTCAGGAAAGAAGGACTATGTTTCTTTTTTCTTTTAACGTAAATTGGGGAGATTAATTTTATGACTTTCTTCTCTTCACTTTTCGCCATTTCATTATTTGAACTTGATAATAATTAATCTTGTATATAAGAGTCGACATTCTTGATTGATGTATGCCCAAACGATGGAAATCTACTGGTTTCTAGTGGGATCGATTGGGATATCAAGATATTTGATAAGCGAGAATCGAAGATTATCAAAACCTTTGATGATGTTCACTCATGTAAGAATTTTGGGTTTGTTTAAAAAAAGACTTAATGTTTGTCTTTTTTTTAGGGGATATTAGATGTGTACGATGGAGTCCGAACGGTGATAAGCTCGGGAGCGCTTCGGAGGATAAAACAGTAAAACTGTTGGACTTCAAGACAGGAAAAGTGCTTTATACTGGAAACACTTCAGATAAGAGTAAATTATCTATTTCAAAATGCATGATCGTTATTCACTTATCAGTGCCAGCAATGTCAGTCTGCTTCATTTAGATAAACATGAAATGCAAAGGATCCCAAGAACAAGAATTACTCTCAATTGTGTCGGCCAAGCAACACAGTTCAGATAATGACTCTGTGAATTAGGTTAAGTAATTCTGACCTTAGGACTTCTAATCATCCTTACGTCTGAATATTGTTGTTCTCATTCGTGCTTTTCGTAAGTAGAAATCTCACTTTGCTAAGAATTGTCGAACATAAACAAATTAGACATCAATTTAAATTCCTAACATCATGAAATAAATCGTATGAAAAATTAAATCTTGCACAGCTTGATTACGTTCGGAGGTTAATTGGCAAAAATAGGAGGCATAATCGTCACATTTTGCTTTCATTAGGTTAAAGATTTCCAGCTTCCAAAAAATTCGAGACATTAATGTATGGACTCTACTACCAAAAAATATTGAAAATTCGAGTTCGATATAGGTAATCTTGCGAATATGTTCTTCAAGGAGGCAAGCTTCGAATAATAATTCCATTTTTCAAGCTAAGATATCTCATATAATTTGGAAAACTATTCATTTTTGATTTTTATCCAGATAATATGCTTGGTTTCATTACTCACGTGAATTATCAAAAAAATCAAACTTCAACCCTAACTTTCCGGCTTTAAATGAACATAAAATAAAAAGAACTTAATCTAATCTCAAAATAAAGACTAATTTTAAACGTTTCATCATTCTGAAGTTGCTTGAAGAAGAAATGCTTCCTTCCAATGTCTTATATGAAACATACCGAATTAGCGGATTCTAGAGAGCGAGAGAAATAAAGACAATTTAAAGACAATTCTTTTTCACTTTTGTCTGAAGAATGTCCAGTCAGAATGACTTTCCCAGCTTTGAAGTCCAATAGTTTAACCGTCTCATCACCCGATGCGCTTGCTAACATTACACCGGCTGGATTCCACTTCACACAATACACAAAATCTAACATTTTTTCAAATTATTAATAAGCAGCGAAAGACTCGAATTAAAAAGAATAGGAATATATCCAAAAATAATAAAATAATTCTTACCTGTATGAATTTCATTGAATGTTTGAATTATCTTCGATGCGCGTCGGTCATAAATCTTGATATTTTGATCTTCTCCTGCTGATGCAAGCAAATTTCCATCGTTTTGGCAAACATCGATCCAATATATAACTATTGAAATTTTCAAATTAGCGAAATTCATCAAAACAAGTGCTTATTATATGATGAAAAAGAACAATTGCACAGAGTAATAAAGAAATCAGCCGTAATTACTGGAATTATCGAGCTTAACGGGATTCTTTAAAGTAAGAACTTTCTTCTCGAGATCGAGAATATTTAGCTTTTCCCAATCATACTTGACGTATAAGCGAGATTCGCTAATATCACTACTCCATCTGCACCGAGCATAATCATCTAAAATCATCGTATATTGTTGACGAATCTATCAACTAACATTACCTTGTCCATTATCCATGCCCATGCTATAATGGAAGCAATACTCGTTGGTATTTACGTTTGAAATTACGCAGACACTATATCGATTGATGGTGGCTATAATTTCGCCATTTGGATGAAAATCAAGTCCAGAAATGTAATTGTCTAAGGAAATTCTCAGGAAACAAAGATTCTCTAAGGTAAGAGAGAGAAAGAAAGAAAAAAAAAGGAAATTTGATTCATTAGCAAGCCAGTTCATGCAAGATTTAGAAAAATTCCTTGCTTGCTTTCCACTTGGCGGCGAAAGAAAAGTAGTAAACTTACTTTCTGAAGTTTTATTCTGGAAATGCCATTGGGTCTTTCGGCAAAGTTTGATTGCATCTCTCACTTCCGAGGAAGAATCGATACCGAATAAATGATAAGCTATCTTCCCTCCAACGCCTATTGCTCCCAGCATGCTCCTTCGGAAGTTATATGCTATATCCCCATGTCCTGTTACTGAAGAGATTTAACATTAGAATAATAATAATGAATGTCAGGCCAAAATATATCAAGCAAAATCAAGAGGACTCGGTCTGAACAAAAAATTTCATCAACTAAACCTTACCTCCAACAACTTCTTCAAAAGAATAGACTTTCCGTATTTCTCGTTTCTTTGAAATCTCAAATATCTCCATGTTAGCAGAGGTTTTCCAGCGATGGTGAAGAGAAACCAATAACCCCGTATTTGCAATCTCCTTTACATGTGTCCAGCCTCTTTGAAGCGCTTTGATAATATTTCATTTGAAAATCAACTGGAAAAAAATTAAATACTGCCCGAGGAATACAGCTGCACTCCTTTGAAGTCTGCGTAATTTTCCTTCGACTTGAGATCGATAATGCTAATATTATTTCCTCTTCTTGAGCACCATGCAAGCAGTTGCAAAGATTCTTCTTCTATGCAAGCTTAGTTAGTTAGGTCGCGAAGATATTTGAAGCAAAGTAGTGAAAATAGAACAGAAACAATGAGTTAACAAGTAAATACTAGTCAGAATGCGATTATTGATGAGAAACATTGTTTTATTATTTGAAGAACAAATTTTGAATCACCTTTCGTTAAATTTTTGTCTCCAATATTTGAATTGAATGGAGTTTGTATCATCTTTTCGAGTTAAATAACAAACTCTTATTCGTGAAATTTACTGATAAAAAAGCTTTGATGATTAAATTATTCTGGAAATTAGCTTCTATTTCTCAAAATACTCAGAATTTTCTTCTTGATAAGAAATTACTGAATTCATAAGTCAGAGTAGGTTCAAGAAAGGATAGGAGTTGAAAGAGAGCTCCAGCTCATAAAAAGGAGAGTGCTATTACTACATGACGACTCCTTCATCCAAAATAGGACCAAAAAAAAGATTCAGACCTCAAATTGAGACATTGAAAACCTTCAGGCCAATCCCAACTAAATGATTGGCTTCGACATTCAAAAAGTTGCAACTTCTTATCAAAAATACCTAGTTTGAAGAGTGTGTTGATTATCTTCTGGGCTTCCAGAAATCAAACCACATTTTTATTACAATAGATACCACCTCACGCATAATTTCAAGAGATTTGTGGTCTTGGAGGAGTCAGAGAAACACCGTTATCAGCACTCCTTATCTCTCTTTCCGTTTTTAATGAGCTAGAATGGTATCCTGTTTATTGTGAAAATTTGCAAGTTCATAATCAATAAGTGTCCAATGATATCATTAAATCTCGAATACCCTTTGAGTTTTACCGAAAACTCCAATTTATCACCTCGCAATTTTAATTTCTTGTTTCGTTTATCGTGGCTCAGTCTGTTTGCTTCATATGAGAAAGAATCAACATTAATAACTCCCTCAAGAGAGAGCAGCCACAAAAACCATTTCGGAGAATAATTATTGAACACAGTGGATAATAGTGCTTTAGAATTACTTATGAGAATAAATATATTTTATTCACCTTATTTATCAGAATTTCATTAAGTATTCCTCCTATTGACAAACAAAGTGATTAAGAATTGAAAAACTAAAACCTACACAAAAAACCTAACAAATGATCTCAAAAATTTGTAAGTATGATATTTGTAAAAAGAGAGATCCAGTTGTTGAATTTTATGATAAACTAGCAAAATATAGCCAGCTCTGCCGAATACGTGTATTCTCTATCCCAATCCTCATGATCTTCATCAGAATTCAAGCAAGAATAGAAATCATGACATTTAAGAGTGACTGAAAAAGCGTTCATGTCTGACCTTCCTCGCAAGAGTTAATCTGCTCATGAAAAAATGATTTATCAATAAGCCTGCATAGCTTAGTGGTAGAGCATTCGCTTCGTAAGCGAAAGGCCGTGAGTTCAATCCTCACTGTAGGCTCTTTTATTTTTTTTAAATTTTTTTGGCTTTAGATTTATTCAGTTCAGATAATTGATAATGAGGTATGGTTACATCAAGACTTTGAATTGGAAAATTTCGAAATTTACATTAAGAAAGCATTATCGTTCTTCTTCCGCTTAGAGAGCTATGAGAAAGAGATCTCATGGATGATTATGTCATCTTGATGAATAAAAAGAATATGCTCCGCCAATTTAGGAAACAAACAAGGCAACTCATTCGATATTTGCTTCAATACCATATTTTTTTGTAGCATAGATTAGCATTACTGTAAATCAAATCTTAGATAAAAGAAAAAGAGGATAGCTCAAATCTTGGAAGCCCAAAAAAGTAGATATGTCTTGTTGTATCTGGTCGCAAAATTCTTAAATATAATTCTTATTTACAAAAAGAATTATGACCTTTCTTAGCTCTTTCTTCCATCAAGTTATTTTTGCATGAATTTGATTGATAACGTTAGAAAAGCAGACTCTGAAATTCAAATAAATTTCACATAAGATTATGCTACAAAAAGACCTAAAGTAACGAAGAGAAAATGGGATGATCTCTTATTTTTATTAATTTAATCGAATTTCTTACAGGAATTTAGAAAACAAATGCAAATAATTGAGAATCAAATAACAAACACATCTTTCAAATCCAAATCGAATAAATTTATTGTTGAAAATGCAAAGTCAGCAAAGTCACCCAAAAATTGCAAAGTGTTCCAAATCCGCTCAGAGAGACCTCAAAAGCGCACTGGGTGGTATTACACAAGACCAGAGTGGGTCGCAGAACGCAGGAAACCACTATAAACCTAAGAAAAACGAAGAATTCACAAATTTGCGTCTGAATGGAGAAAAAATTGAAGAATTCGAGCGCCATTCATGTTCATACCAAGTACAGAACATGTCACACCTCTCAAAAATCACTGAACTTCGCTCGAAGTACTCAAATACACGAGAAGATCACATATCACCCAAGAATACAGCTGAAGATGGTCAAATTTTACTCGAGTCGGCAAAGCAGCTGAGAGGAGGAGGAGAAAATGAAGAAACATCTATGAAGGAAGCTCAAGCTCAACACCTTACCAGTTTGCGAAAAAAAATCGATGATTACAAAATAAAATTTCGAAATGAAAAAGATTTCGAAAAAGAATTTCCAACTTATATAAAACCGCTTGGAAAACTTGCTCACAGCCATGAAGATTCCGAGAATGAAGTATTTGAATTGGAATTCGAGATCAAAAAGAGGCTTTTAAACTCAGACTCTGCCTCCGATCCACAAGTTCTGCTTTTGACTGGAGAAGCTGGAATAGGGAAAAGCTTGTTCTGCAAATACCTGCAGAGAGCGATGCTGTTGAATTGGGAGGAGAGGGAATGGCTTCCTATCCTTGTAGATTTATCGAACTTGAAGAGATCTCAAGAATCTGTTTCCGTGTCAGAAGAAACCAAAATCACAATTGAAGAAATTCTCAAAAATGAATTGAGTTTAACTGAAAGTGAAGTCAAATTATTCCAAGAAAGTGAGGGGAATATGCATCACCTTCCTCACCTCCTTTTCATCTTTGATGGGTACAATGATCAGATTCTTTCAAGAAAAGAGAAATCAGCAAAAAGTCAATGGACTTTTGAAGACTGCATTCAAAATAATTTTTGTAAGTCCATTGATTTTGAAGCATTCTGTCAGCACGCGAAAATTATTATCACTGCAAGACACGAGACATTCTCTCTCGTAGAGAGAACGAATCTTCTGTTTGGTCCTTTACAGCGATCAATGAGTGCTCCAATCCCAAATGCTTTTGTGGAATTTGAGCTGCAACCTTTTGCCTACGATCAGATCTCCTCATATCTGAAAAAATATCTCGTTTCAAATAACGAAATTCAAGAAGAGTTTCAGACCCTTACTCATTCTCTTACGACAGAATCATGGGCTCTGGTGGGAAAAATACAGAATGCCATTGATTTATATGGATTAAGAAAGCTCGTTTGTATTCCTTTGAACCTTTTTGTGGTTCTTCAAATCCTTCCTGATCTCTTGAAAAATTCTGAAGCAACGAAAATCGGTAATCAAAACATGAGCCGATTTCGTCTTTATCAGATCTTTGCTTCTCAAGTCATGAGAGCAACTGCGAAAAAGTACTTGGCTTCACAAAAGGAGAAGAACGAAGAGCATCAGCAAGACGAAGAGAAAGCTGAGTATCTAATTGAAAGATTGAATAAGCTTCTTAAAAGCTTTGCCCTTAGCTTGAGTGGTTACCCGCTCAATATTGATGCAGAAGGTCGAGAGGAAGCAAATGAACTCTTGAAACTATGCTCGCTTCTTCGAATCGATGGTACCCAAGCTGATCACTCGATTTCATTTACTCATGAAGCATACCGGGCTTTCTTTGTTGCGACCAAGATCATCGAGGAAATATTAATTCAGCCCAGCAATCTTCAAAAAATGCTGATGAATCAAAAGCTTCTGAGCTCTGAGACCTCTTCAAACTCAGTCCTTCATTTCCTTGTGGATGCTGTGAATGATCATATCATATCAACGTCAGCTCTGATTGAATTGATACAAAGGTCCAGGAAAAATGGCAATCTTCCAAATTATCAAAACCTCCCATTAGAAGAAGAAAAAAAAATTGAGATAGAAACTCAAATTCTGATGCAAAAGAACCATTACTCACAAGAAAGCGAACTACAGAATAGTGTTCAACATAAGCAGCACAATTTTTCCATTGCTGCAGCCAATGCAATTATGATTTTAAATACCGCTGGCTACGACTTCAGTCATCAAGATTTCAGTGAAGTTTGCATTGCAGGCGCCAATATAAGCTGTGGACTCTTTCAAGAAACAAATTTTTCTCGAGCCGATTTACAAGGAGTCAACTTCTCAGGTGCTTGGCTAAAAAATACTAACTTTGAATATGCGAATATGGACAGAGTTCAATTCGGAATGACTCCAAACCTGCCCCTCGAAAAAGAAGGGCTATGTATCGTACATTCTCCTACGAGTAATCGCCTGGCTATTGGCACTCGAAGTGAAATTATTGTGTTTAAAAAGTGTCCAGGCAAATTTATAGAAGAAAAGAAATTAAAAGGCCACGTTGGAGATATCAACAGCTGCGCATTCAGTGTCGATGGAAAATACTTGGTTTCAGGAGGAGAAGATCGAACCGTTCGCATCTGGGACTTTGAAATTGGTGAGTGTATTAAAATTCTAGAGGGACATAATAGCAGCGTGATCAAATGCAAGTTCAGTCCCGACGGAAAGCAAATTGCTTCTCTGGACGAAGATCAAATTATAAAAAAATGGGATCTTTCTGCTAGTGGATGGACACTCTCCTTTAACCTACCTGTAGATGAAGCCACTGATTGTGGAATTATTCCAAAGTATGAAAAGATAATCTATGTGTGGAAAAAAAGCAACAGACCTATTTTCCACCATTCTCATACTGGCAAATACATCGGGAAATTTGCTTCAAGTTCAAATGGCTCTCCTAATAAAGGCGGCTTCAGCTCGGTTGGAAAGCAGATAGTGGTCGAAAATTCCATAGACCCAATTAATATCTTCGACTGCCTTCGCGGGTATCTTATAAAATCTTATGAGATTAATGAAGATGATGCTTACCAGCCCTCAAGTCCGGGCCCTTCATTCAGCTCTTACAACTCACAAATATTGTCAGTAAACGGGACAAATGTCAGGACCCGAGATGTCGCGACTGGGATATACAAAGAGAAAGCTTTTTATCACGAAGTAAAATGCTATTCTATGCATCCTGCTTCTCCAAGTGGAATATTCGGATTAACAGAGGCCAAGCCTTTCGTCTTTTTGGAAAGTTTGATGCTTCAGCAAGAGCGCTCAGCGAAAAATGATCTTAATGGAATAAACAAAAAAGGATTTAGTGTCACTGGGACAAATATTGATAGCACGAAAGGATTATCAGAAGAGAACATTATGATATTCGAACAAGTTGGAGATTATAAAGGATTTGAGACCAATAACATCCAAGAATTATTCTTCAATGACCAACTATCGGCTCTGGAGAAAATTACATATTTAGATCTAAGCTATGGGAATTTGGGTTATCAAGGGGCAAAAATAATAGGAAGAAACATAAAATGGGTGAACCTTCGTAAGCTCGATTTATCAAACAATAGCATTGCTGAAGAAGGAGCAGTCGCGTTGGCAATGAACAAAACCTGGGAAGAATTACAAGAACTCATACTAAATTCAAATGAGATCTCTGACAAAGGTCTAATTGCACTTTCAGAGAATCCTTGCTGGAAAAACCTCCGAAAGCTCCACTTAGAGTCAAATTGCATTGGAGATTTAGGAGCAAAGTCATTAGGAATGAATTCGACGTGGAAGAAGTTAGAAGAGCTCAACCTCAGTGAGAATCAGATTGGAGATGAAGGTGCAATTGCAATTGGTTGCAATGTCACCTGGACATTTCTTAAAAAGCTTGATCTCGGGTCGAATAAAGTTCGGGATGAGGGTGCAAAAGTGATAGCAAGTAACGAAACATGGATTCATTTAGAGGAGCTATGTTTAGCAGGCAACAAGATAGGTGACCCTGGTGCAACTGAGATTGGTAGAAATACGTCATGGAAGAATCTCAAAGTACTTTCGCTCGAAAGCAATGCCTTCAGTGATACAGGAGCCACAGTTATTGTAGAAAATAAAGCATGGACCAAGCTGGAAGAACTTTATTTGTATTGCAATGCGCTGAGCAAGGAATTTGCGGATAAATTAGAAAAAAATATAATTTGGAGTAATATGAAAGTATTAGTTTGCAAGCTAGAAAACAGTCGTCTCCAATATCTTACGAGCAATAAGAAATTGCGGTATTTGGCTTTATATAGCCAAAATTTAAGCGATGATGATGCAACTATTATCGGAAGAACACACTGGAAAAGTGTAGAACAGCTTCGGTTAGACGACAATCAGATAAGCGACAGAGGGGCGACAGTAATTGCAAATAATACGAGTTGGAGCAAATTGAAAGAGTTATCATTGCATTCGAATAGAGTTGGAGTCGAGGGAGCCATTTCAATAGGATCAAATATCACTTGGAAAAATCTGAAGCAACTCTACTTGTCGAAGAATAAGATAGGAGATTTGGGTGCAGCAGCAATTGGAGCAAATACTACTTGGAAAAACTTAGAAGAGCTCTCTTTATGGGGTAATGAGACAGGGGATAAGGGAGCAGCAGCGATTGGAGCAAACACCACCTGGTGCAAATTGAAAGTGCTATTTTTAAATTCGAATAACATTGGCGATGAAGGAGCCGTTTCAATTGGATCAAATACCACTTGGACAAATCTAGAAATACTCTATATTTCGAAAAATTATATAGGAGATTCAGGTGCAGCAGCAATTGGTGCCAACACCATATGGTACAGATTGAAGGAGCTCTTCTTACATTCAAATAAAATTGGAGATAAAGGAGCAATTTCAATAGGATCAAATACTACTTGGAAAAATCTAGAAAAGCTCTACTTGTCGGAAAATGAGATAGGAGATGTGGGTGCAGTAGCCATTGGAGCCAATACTACCTGGAACAAGTTGAAAGAACTATCTTTACATTCGAATAGAATTGGAGATGAAGGAGCCGCTTCAATAGGGTCAAATACCACCTGGAAAAATCTGGAAAGGTTCTACTTATATCAAAATGAAATAGGAGATTTGGGTGCGGCAGTAATTGGAGCCAATACGACCTGGAACAAATTGAAAGAGGTATATTTAGATTCAAATAAAATTGGAGATAAAGGAGCTATTTCAATTGGATCAAATACCACTTGGACAAATCTGGAAAAACTCTACTTGTCAGAGAATGAGATAGGTGATTTGGGTTCAAAAGCAATTGGAGCCAATACTACCTGGAACAAGTTGAAAGAGCTATCTTTACATTCGAATAGAATTGGGGATGAAGGAGCCGCTTCAATAGGGTCAAATACCACCTGGAAAAATCTGGAAATGCTCAATTTATGGAAAAATGATATAAGAGACTCAGGTGCAGCAGCAATTGGAGCCAACACTGTATTGAGTAAATTGAAAGAGTTATCTTTACATTCGAATAGAATTGGAGATAAAGGAGCTGTTTCAATAGGATCAAATACCACTTGGAAAAATCTGGAAAAGCTCTCCCTATGGGGAAATAAAGTAGGAGATTTGGGTGCAAAAGCAATTGGAGCCAACACTGCATGGAGTAAATTGAAAGAATTATCTTTGCATTCAAATAGAATTGGAGATTTGGGTGCAGCAGCAATTGGATCGAATATCACCTGGACAAATCTAGAACGGCTCAACTTATATCAAAATGAGATAGGAGATCAGGGTGCAGCAGCAATCGGAGCCAATACCACATGGAGCAAATTGAAATTGCTATCTTTGGGTTCAAATAGAGTTGGAGATTTGGGTGCAGCAGCAATTGGATCAAATACCACCTGGAAAAATCTGGAAGATCTCTACTTGTGGGAAAATGAGGTAGGAGATTTGGGCGCAGCAGCAATTGGAGCTAACACCACCTGGAACAAACTGAAAAGGATGTCTTTACAGTTGAATCGAATCGGAGATAAAGGAGCTGCTTCAATAGGATTGAATACCACTTGGACAAGCCTTGATAAGCTCTACTTGTGGAGAAATGAGATAGGGGATAAGAGGGCAGCAGTGATTGGAGCCAACACCGCATGGAGCAAATTGACAGAGCTATCTTTACATTCGAATAGAATTGGAGATGAAGGAGCCGTCTCAATTGGATCAAATACCACTTGGAAAAATTTAGAAATACTATACTTACATCAAAATGAGATAGGAGACGCTGGAGCTTCCGCCATCGGAAGCAATGTCGTATGGAAAAAACTAAAGATTCTCACGTTAGGTAGAAATAAAATCTCTGATAAAGGAACAATTACCATCGGGAAAAATGAAATTTGGAGTAATCTAGAAATACTCCATCTATCCGAAAATCAGATCGGAGATCAAGGCATTGTGGCGATTGCAAATAATATTACTTGGCGCAAACTCAAGAACCTCTCCTTACATTCCAATGAAATAAATGACGAAGGTATTACATTACTTTCGAAAAATGCCTGTTGGACCGAACTTGAAGAATTGAAGATTTATAACAATCCGAACAAAAATGCGAGCTCGTTGCATCAAGTCTTTTCAAGTGAGTCTTGGAAGAATCTCAAAACCTTTATTCCCTATATCAGTCCTGCTCTGCAGAATTTCCTCGATTCGATGAAAAATAAAAAGAGTGTAACTGAGGTTTGCTTATCTTCTAAAGAACTTGCAGATGATGATGCAATTATCTTAGCATGTAAACTCCCACGGACCCTTCCACGGACTCTAGAAGTGCTCGATCTTTCTCAAAATAATATAGGCGACAAAGGAGTTAGCTTGATTGGAGAAAATGATTCTTGGTGCAATCTCAAAAAGCTTGATCTGTCAGCAAACAAAATTTCTGATGCAGGTGCGGAAGCAATAGGAAAGAATGACATCTGGCGCTATTTACAGGAACTCAACTTAGCCCAAAATCAAATTGGAGACCAAGGTGTGCTGTCGATTGAAAAAAGCTTGACTTTCAGAAATCTCAGCAAACTCGATCTATCTGGAAATAAAATTGGTGATAGAGGTGCCAACATTATAGGCTTGAATGCAAGATGGATCCGTCTGGAAGAACTTTATTTACAAGAGAACGAGATCGGTGATCAAGGAGCTCAGACTATAAGCGGCAATAAGGTTTGGAAAAAGCTTGTGAAGTTCGAGATTCATTCCAACAAACATATCACTGAGATCGGTAAAGAAGAGTTGAGGAAGAACCCTATCTTTGGACAATTTATACATGTATAGCAACGCGTGAGATTCAATTTCAACGAAAAAAAATAAAATAAAAAGAAAAAATAGAAGAAGTAAGAAGAAGTAAGAAGAAAAGTTTATAAGTTTCATATACATGCATAAACAGCAAACAGAAATCGGTATTTTTGCTATACATCATAGAAGACGATATTCATATTCGTAAATATTGAAATTGAGAAACATTGAATGAAAAAGCATTTTTCGAGAGATGAACAAAGTAATTCAATAATAAATTATGATTAAGAAACGTAAAATCAAATGATAGCTACTCTTTTTCAAGTCGAATGATTCGCTGTCATAGGAGAGATAGCTTATCATCTTTGAAATTTCGCCACTTCAAAGGCTGGCAATATTGTAAATCTCATCCGAAAATCAAGATGGCATCTTCAATATTCCAGTGAATTCGGTATTTACTGTGTCTTTCCTAATTAAGACTCCTTAGAAATGCTTTCTAGCACAAAACTATGAGTCCAAGGTGCAACTGCTCGAGTTTTCATACCCCTGAAACCCTGAAACGAGAGCACTACTTCCATAAAGCTGTGTTCTCACTTGTCTTCGATATTGATTTAGAAAGACTTCTCCACGATCATAACTGTCTGGCACTGTCCAAGCATTCTGTGTGTTGCTTTTATGATTTTCATAACAATATTTATTTCTTATCTGTGGAGGAAATTGTGTAATGAAGTTTTACTGTGTGTAATGTGCGACCGAAACAAGTTTATTCATAGCGAGACAGTACGAGTGCCAATTTTTTAAAAAATACTCATCGTTCTATTCAAATACTATGTACCGAATGATAATGGTTGTATAGAGCTAAACTTGAGGAGAGATGAATCTGCGCGAAATCGATACAGCCTCAACAAGGTTAGAAAGCAAGCTCGAAGCTTTCTTTTGCTGACTTGAAGTTTTAAGTATCAAGATGCTGAGAGCAAATAGCGATTTAATCAAGAAATATAATACGCATCATACATCTTGGCAAATTTTCTTTCTCTTTAGCTTGTTATCATAGAGTAGATGTCAAGGTCTTGGGCACTTTTTCACCAGACTTGGTCAACAAAATTGATCTATCCATCTTAATGTATCCTAGACTTTCCTGAACCGATTTGGCAATATTCTCGACTGTTTACGATCGAGTGTAACACTCAGACATAAAAATAATGATTTTTCTCTCTATCCCACTTTCGAAAAATTTTCAATAAATTAAGCTCATCAGTATCTCTGAAATTGAAAGTGTTAAGAGATCAATCCCTTTTTTTCATTTAAAAGAGACAGCACGATCTCTTTAATATCTTGGGAATTTAATAGTAATTCAAGTTAAAACAGTGAAAGTTAAGAGATAAAAAAAACAAAAAGGCTGCACATATTCCCAGATTCAAATCGAATCGGATCCTTCAACGTGAAAATTTCCTTCTCACATCTAGGATATAAAGACATATTTTCTCATGTTTGATAATAATAATGGTTCGTTAGGATTTGTGCTCCATCTACAATGGCGCACAAGATCTACAAAGAAATTATAAAAATATGAAAAACTTTAATATCGCCATAACCTACCCTCTAGGCATTTTGTGGATCATCATTGTGGTGTATTGATGATATCAATATGCTGGTCCTAATAGTTTGGTTGGTATTATGCTTAAAATTAGAGTGTCGAATACATATTGTTATTAATTTTCAAAATTGTTAAAAAATCCCAACTAAGACTTTATTATGTTAGATACGGTTCGCTTTATGCCTTTTCAAAGGTTACAATATAAATAACTAAATAATTGTTTGTCGGAAAAAGGAAAAAGAAGTTCAGGTCATCATGTGTATACTTCAGTCTTTAATTGTAATCTAGTAATATATTGAAGTTCTAACAAAAAGTTTGGAGCCAGATCGTAAGATTTATCCTGAAAACTAGATGGATGAGTTACTTGAGAAGTCCGCGCTCAGCAAGATTCTAATTATCAAACAATTACCTTAGATTTATTCAATGTTCATGATAATTGGAATTCGAACCTTCCAATAGAGAGAGACATTATATTAATATTTTCTAATCAAGCCATTAGATTTTTGAGAGGGAACAGAAATAAGCGCATTTCAGTGTCTACTTTGGAACTATGAATCTTGCATTTCTAAATAGCCGGGACATTCTATTGAAGAGGAAGCTTGTTATAAATTTTGCAGGGTGAAATGCATTTTCAATACTCTCGAATATGGAAGCTGAAGCTATATGCAACATGATTAGAAAAAGAACTACTATCTTATTATTTGAATGTTTTTAGGCCATTTCTGATTCTTTCTTAAAAAGGTAGCTCCTTTATCTCCAATTGAGTTGCTTTCCAAATTTAAGGTTTGTAGGTGAGTCCAAGTTGTATTCTGACTCAACTCAGTAGCTCCGTTATCTCCAATCGAGTTCCATGTCAGATTTAAGGTTTGGAGGTTATTCCAAGTTGTATTCTGACTCAATGCAATAGCTCCTTCCGCACCAATCCAGTTCCGTTCCAAATTTAATGTTTGTAGGTTAGTCCAAGTTGTGTTCTGACTCAATGCAGCAGCACCTACCGTACCAATCGAGGTTCTTTCTAAATCAAGTTTTTGTAAGTAAGTCCAAATTGCATTGCTTATTATTCGAACCTGAATGGGAGCCAGCTCTTCCCCAATTTTGGAATATCATTATACAAATAAAGAAGAGATCTAATGGCACAGAGGAAAGCAACATATTTATGTGAGATTGATTACAAATTTTGTAATTCCTTTTTCTTTTTTTTTGATATCCTTGGTATGAGGTCAGAGGTCTGTTTATATATAGTTCCTTTCTATATCTGCTAAGAGTTTTTCCAACAATTGTGATAAAC
>ENA-UOTX01001305-UOTX01001305.1-compost-metagenome-genome-assembly--contig:-NODE-1305-length-19620-cov-11.585785_pt1 | contig 19620 bp, 17 predicted proteins | sample MGYA00238143_ERZ746982 | MGnify/ENA primary metagenome ERZ746982 (study PRJEB28758, sample SAMN06268862) | compost metagenome | isolation source: single cell | place: USA: California, Emeryville, Joint... | reverse complement strand
CAGAGATGACTTCCCAGAACTTGGCACCGATTTGGTTACCGCATTGACCACCTTGAACGTGAACGATTTCTCTCATTTCTAAGTGAAGGAGATGTGCTCTGCTTTTTTTGTATTTATTTATTAATTATAAAACTGCTATTTGATTTCGAATAAATAGCAGGAAGTATAAATTTGAATTTTTTGAAATCAAATTTCGGCGTTACACAGACTCAAATTTGGATACACATTTCATACGTTTCATGTGAGAATCATCATGATAAGGTCAGCCCGTTCGCATTCGTCATTGGCACTAGGTGGATGGTATATCGAAGCTATATGAGCTGTTATGGAAAGGAGTCCTCGAATTTTCAAGCTTAAGGATAGAAATGTCGAAAACGATTTCCAATTTCATGTAGGAAGGATCAATAATGCTTCCAAGCGAGTTCATTTCAAAATTGAAAACTGTGGGAATCAAGTGAACAACGAAATGATGATATTAAAATCTCCTCTTTACATTGAGCTACTCCTGTTTTTTTAACTATACAGAAAGAAAACCGATTACGAACCCTACACCACTTAAGTGATGCGAAGAGTGTTGTGAAAGGGGTTTTTTTCCCATGATGTTAAATGATTTTGCAGAATTGTCTTTGAGTTATGAATTTCCAGCATTTCTTTATAAAAAATGTTCAAACAAGTGACAAAATGCCTTCAAATCTCCTTAATCATCTCTACGAAATCTGCAAAAGCTAAGCACAATCCAAGCAATCAGGAAATTCATCAAAATGTGTGCACAAGCTCAAAAAAATCAAATTTTAGAGCTAAAATTGCCGTTACATTTCCAATAGCCAAGGGTTCATGTTTCTTAGGCATAAACATGGACATTACTATCTTTCTCTTTCCTAATTCTCTTAAAAATGGAACTTGTTACATCCTTCCTTAGACTTGTAGCCGTCGTAACTTTTTGTTTCGACTTTAAACTCAATATTAATTCACACTAATTGGTTAATATGGATCCAATATCTGTCCGACAATACGATAAAATTTTCAAATCACAATCACCAGACCTCATCAGCACCAGCAGCAGACTTCAAACCGCAGTAGGAACCCCTTCAGACCGGCTTCATGCTTCGCTAGTTAAGACCGTTACAAAAATTTTAACTCTCAAATTAGATGACGAAGAATTCGATGACCCTCAAATAAACACCGATAATCTCGAGTCTTATTCCACGGAGATTTTGTATGGTGTATTAACCAAAAAGTTTAGCAGAATGGTCAGGCTCGTGCAAGAGCGCGAAGACGATTTCGAGAAAATCATTGAAGAAAACCAAAAACTCAAACAACAATTTTCTGAGGCCGTCAAATACTCTGAAGGCCTCTTCAAAGAGACTAACGAGACGGTCCAGCAGCTCCTTGAGGCGAATACAAAGATTTCTAATGAGAATAACCTCGGAAAAGCGGATATTCAGAACATGCAGACTCTGCTGATCCAGCGCGAGGAGGAAATCGAGAAAATTAAAACCAGTCAGAGGAAGGTGATCGATGAGTTCGTCAATCTGAGGGCAAAACAGCAGGAGATGATTGAAAAAAGCAATGAATTCAAATCACCCATTGCGGAATTACGAAACGAGGATGAGGAAAAGCAGTCTCAGATCGCAGACTACGAGAAGGTTTTGTTCGAGAAACAGAAGGGATTGGAGGATTTAATCAAGCAACGGAAGGTGCTTGAGACGCGGTTGAAGCAACACGCGTTGAAATTGAATAATTTAGTGACTGAATTGAAGAAGAAAAACTCGATGCAAGAGAAAACGCTTGATGAATACAAGAGGAAATTAGAGAGGAATTCCGTGTTTGTGAAGCGACTCGCTGAAATCGATAGAGAAAAGGAGGCGGTGAATGAGGAATTAGCGCAGAAGACCGCCGAGCTGAACCATGTAAGGGCGATTAATCAAGACTTTGAAAACCGCGTAGAAGAGCTAAGAGGAATCGAAAATTATAACGCCTTTGCGAGAGAAAAGCATTATAAATTGCTCACAGAAGCCGAGATAATCAAGCAGCAAATCAATGAGCTTGCCCCACGTTCGCTTCTTGACGTTACTCCTCAGCACAAGGACCTAAAGCCTTATATCCCAGCTGGTGAGAAATCTTCAGCTGAAAAAAACAAAAAGGGTGATAGCATTCCCGATGAAGAAATCGAGGCGCTGAAACAGCAGCTGAGAAATAACCAGGCGAAGATAGACGAGCTTGAAGGAATGAATAATGAAAGGATACAGATGATCAACGGGCAGAGAAAGGCGCTGAGTGATAAGCATGCGGAGTACACGGATAAGATCCAGACGTTTAATTTAGTACGAGCCGACTGCGAGGATGCGTTGGCGGAGTGTAATCAGCTGGAAAAGGAGATGGAGTTGCTTTCTAGGCGATTTAGTCACCTGGCTGATATTCTAGGCACTGCAGTTGAGTTGAGAGGGAGTCCGAAGACCAGTGAGAAAAACCCCAGATCTCCTAGCGAAAGGAGTGAAGGTAGAGCAAGCCCAAAACGGACATTGAGCCAGGATGATAATGTCCCAAAGCCTGATCAATTGTATGTATCACCAATTAAGGAAGAAAGAGCGAGCTTAGAGAAAGAAAGCGGATTTGTGAACCAGCAGGATGAAAATTCCAGCGATGATGAGGCGAACGCGAGTCCTACTTCTTACCTGCGGAAAAAGCCTCAATCTCAGAAACCTGAGCTGAAAGCGAGCATAAAAAGTCCAAAAAGTAACAAAAAGCATAGGTAACTATTAACTGATCTCGATTACTCGAAGCTCCTAGATGAAACAATTTCTGTTACTTGTAAAAAACGAGCAAAAGTTATATTATTAAAAGAATTCTAATGATTATCAGAGTTAAATTTTATAAACTAACAAAAAAAAAACACCATTATTCGACTATCTTGGTGACAAATAATAAATCGCCAAGAATACAACTGTCGAGTAAAAATAGTTTTTGTGGCTGTTGATATGACTGGGAAAAAGGAAGGGGCCCAAAAATAGGTATGAGCTTTGAAATAGGTTTAAATTTAGATCGCATTGCTTAGCAGAGATGAGGGAGAAATCAATTGAGACTTACAATGCAAACGAATCATCACGAAAAGGACGGTAAAGACTGACTTTCCTTCATTATTATAATGAATAGAAAGCTTAAATGTGCATTTTAAATTGAAATCATCAGAATCTGAAAAGTGAGATAAAAAATATTCATCAGATATAATAGTATTGGTATGGACGTGCTTGACGATTATCTTTGCCGCATATGCACCGAGCTCATGCTCAAGCCTTGGAAAATCAAAGATTGCTCCCACAGAGCCTGCGAAGATTGCCTCCACAGTCTCTTACATACAAACGCTAGGTACCATCGCTGAAAAAAACATATTATTAGAGCATAATGAAGTTGCCCTGAATGCAGGAACAAATTTACTAAAGATGACATTGAGCTAGACTCCGCACTCGCTGAAAAAATCACAAACTCCAAAGAAACGTAAATTTCCTGTCATTGACTATCAGAGATAATGGGAAATTAGTTGCATATGTGGGAAAACAATGGGTATTGTAGAACTGAAAGACCACCAAGAAAGTTGTGAGAAAGTCAAAGAAGAAGCTGAAAAAGCCAAAGCGAATTTATTAGACAAATCAAAAATGAAGTGAGTTCTTTCTGAGAAATGGCGGTTTATTATCATTTTAAATCCAGAAAAACAGTGAATCGCTCGACTTTCACATGTCCCATCTGCAAAGAGGCAAATCTGACGAGAGCCCAACTGTTAAAACATACAGATGAGAAGCATCCAAGAGATAAAGGCGTGTAACTAATCACTCTAATAGTGTATCTTTTATTGATGATATCACTATCATTATAGATGCCCAATATGTGTAGTGCAACCCTACGGCGATCCGAATAGAATAACACGTACTTCTTCGGTTTTATACGAATCGTTTAACAAAATACTTTTAGATTTAAATGGCCATTTGCAGCTCCGACATCAATATTCATTAGACACCTACACAGTAGAGAATTATTAAGGGTGTTTAATGTCCAAAACTGTGATTGCTAGGAATACGAAAATGAGGATGACGAGATTCTGAGAAAAGTGCTGGAAATGTCCAAGCAAGACGCAAACCCTCCAGATTCAAAAGAAGAAACAAAAGTTGAAGACGATAAATCGAAAAAAAATCCGAGAGGAAAGAAACTTGCGAAAGCTGAAACCAACGCTGATGCCGACGCAGAAGAACCTAAGACAAAGAAGAAAGTTAAGAAAAAATAAAATTTCTATTACATAGTTGACAAAAATTTTCGGTTTTTAATTGCACAAGCCAAAAAATATAAAATCCGAGTCTTATCACCATGAAAATTGTCTCGAATTTCTCAAAATTTTCTATCTTTGACGCAAAGTGAGGAAAGAGTGATTGAATTGAGAAATTAAGAACATAGAGGCACTTCTTCTTATCTTGAGGTCGAACGAAACAACGACTCTAACAATTCAATGGATAAAACTTATCAAAAATGTATACAAAAGGAAGCTCTCTGAGTAAACTCACATAATGAGACACCACAAAAAAATGCCGAGATTCCTTCCAAATTCACAAGAAAAGCTCTTAGTTAGCCTCTATTCGCTTTTCAACCTCGTCATTCTCTTTCTTCTCATTCATTTTTGGGGAACTCTCAGCAGCTTTTTTATTTATTTTCACATTGTTAGCCTCATTCTCTTTTCTTTTGCTAACCAAATGAATTTTCTCTGTTATCACTTGCCCTTCAAATTTGTTATACAACTGAGCAAGTTCCTCTTCCATGATCTCGTTTTGATTAAGCAACGTATCGAATCCCTTCATTTTCCCTTCGATTGCGTTTTCCTGCTGCTGTTCGAGCGCATTCGCGCTCTCGATCTGCTTGATCAACTCGTTTATTTCTTGAAGCAATACAGTGTAGTTCGACGTTATTATCGCTGATTCGAGATCCTGTATTGATTTCTGTATCTGATGATACTTATCCTCAGAATCTTGCAGATACTGCTCATACAACTTCTGCCTCTTCAGGGCGAATACCGCCTGGTCTCGTTTCTTTTCAGCAATGTACTGTTTCGCTTCATCTGCACAACTATCAGCGTTTTTCTGCAAAATTCCTTTCTGAGCTAGCAGCCTATCTTGCGCTGTCTTCAGTTTCATGATAGTTAAATCCTGTGGCGTCGCTTTCGGCTTCGGCTTGCTGAGATCCTGGCTTATCGGGTAGTCTTCAGCCTCTTTTTGAGCGTCCTTGTTAAAGCAAGAGATAATACTTCCCATTGATATTTATTTCCCAAGGCAATGACCGATTATTTTTATTTCAGACTCGGAAAGCACTCAATGAAGTTAATACAGCAATCCTAATAAAATATCGAAGGAGGGCCTAGTTTCACTTAAAGCGCTCTGGTTAGCGCAGCGTACAGCGAGATTTAATAATAATAACGAGAGTTTTGACGAAATGATTCAGAATTAACGAATTTTTTCATAGAAAGAGTCATAATGAATGACCTAAGCTAGTGTTTTAAGCGAAAGCTTTCTTAGTCATGATATTATAGAAATCATCCAGAGTGACTAGGCCATCGCCGTCACTGTCCGCTCTCTCGATCATTTCTTGCAGCTCGGAGTCATCCATGGTCTCACCGAGCTCTCTTGCGACTCTTCGGAGGTTCTTAATGCTGATTCTTCCGGTCTTTTCGTCGTCAAAGAGCTTGAAAACCTTCTCAATGTCCTCTCTGCTGTCGCGATCGCTCATTCTCGCGGTCATCATATCCAGAAATTCCTTAAAATCGATCGCGCCGCTGCCATCAGCGTCCAAATCGCTGATCATTTGGTAGATCGTTTGGTTCTTGGCCTCGAAACCGAGCGAAACCATAGCGGCCTTAAGCTCCTTTGGGTCAATGCTGCCGCCGCCGTCAGTATCAAAAAGATCAAAAGCTTCCTTGATTTCTAAGATCTCGTCTTCGGTAAGTCCTGGCTTCTCGTACAGCTTTGGGTTGAAGCCGCCCTTTCCACCTTTACCAACGTTCGTCTGAGATGTAGCACCTTTTTTGGACGCCATTATCGGATATTACCAGCGATTTTTAAAATATGCCTTAATAATTTATTCTTCAAATCCAATTCCAGGCTCATTTAATTAGTAGGCTGTTAAACCGATGAATCAGAACTGACCGCTTCTAATTTCATACCACAACCCTACCTGCTAGACCAGCGACTTTCGAGAGACTCTAAAATATCGGAACCATGTAAATTATTCAGCATAGCTGAATAATTTACGTGGTTCTGATGGTTTTTAACATTAGACTTTCAGCGGGTTTATATTAAAACTCTGTTACATTATTATAGAGCATTTCTTTAAGTTTACTAAATAAAGCACTTGAATGAAGACTCCATAGACTGTGGCTCGACTCGAGGATATTTTCCAGCCAAAGATACAATAATTCCTCCCTAAATCTCTTTTGAAATAACTGAAATTAATTTGTAAATCAGTCTTAAGCTTATTTCTTATGTGACAAGAAGATCTCAATGTAATTATGTAGCCTTATCCTAAGCACAATCAAGCCTGTCAGACATATCATTAGGAAATACACAGGCAAATCTTCGATTGATTTTTGGTTGAAGCTCTCCATGAGATACGATTTGAGGGTGATATTCGCGTTTTCTGTGAAAAATACACCGAGGTTAATCAGCGGGAGTAATTTGGAGTTTTCTGCTTCGAGCTGCGCGAGTTTCATCAAAAACCAGGCCAGGATCCCCGATTTCTCGTTGAGGATGATCGAAATATTGTAATTACTGATGGCTTTTGTGAGATTCTTCTCGCAGCCAATGCCATAGTGTCTCATGTAGCCCAAGTGGTAATACGCCTGGGAGTAAATGTGGATGTCATCCTCCTTATCAACCGACAAGGTCGCAACGACTTTTTTATAATAATTGAACGCGCGTGTTGAGTTCTGAGGGAAGAGATCGCCCTTGCGATACGCCTCTGCGAGCCTGAAGAGCGAAAATACGTCCTTGCCTTCAGCTAGTTTGAAGTAGAGAAGCGTGACAGCATGCTTTGTAACTTCTTCCGAGAAATTCAAGCTCACGTTCAACAAGTTGTTGAGAACGTCCATTCGCTCTTTCTCCGTGTTGAAATCCTTAATGGCTTCGAGGTAGTCGGAGTAGAGGAATCTAATGAAATCTCTTGGAGGCTTGAAATTAGCAGATTCTTGGAGGGTCTTAAAGACAGGGTCCTGGCTTAGTACTTGAGAGATGTCGAGGTAATTGACGTCTTCTTGTTTGAAAGGGTAGAATTTCTCGAGAATGATAGCCACGTTCACAAGAGCAACATCGTAGCCGAGGAACGCCGCTTCGAGGTAGAGTGAAAGCGCTAGATGGTATTTCTTTGCTTTGAACGCTTGATGCGCCTAATACAAAATTAATAGAAGAAATCGAAAGGTGATGTACTTCTCGGAGCATTTCTGACCAAGGTCCGCGCTCGATAGCCGCGTGAAGGAGCCTAGTTCCGAGTTCGCATGAGTAGTAGATGTCAGTTCCTTCCAGATATGCGAGCCCTTTTACAAAATTATTGAATGAATTTGAGATATAATTGCTTAGTACCCAAATGGTATTGAGCGAGAAGGTGACCAAGTATCGACGCTTGATTTATATAATTATGTCCCTAGTAAAAAAACCTTAATGAGAACAACGAAGCGCTTATTCTATTACAATTTTGCGATTGGTATCGAGATTTCCGCCTTTGTTACTGTAGGTTTGGAAAAGCGCTCCGTAATTGTAATAAGCTTCGCTCGCGTTTCCAGCAGTTCCTTCTAATCATCAGTACTGTTAGCAACAAAATACAAAGAAATTCTGAACCTAAGAAATATTTCAGAGCTTCCTTCTGGTTCTGAGGTACGCCATATCCCTTCATATACATATATCCTACACACATCACTCAATACAAAAAGCATGATAAATTTTTTTTACCCAAGGCATTTTTCGCACGCGGATCATTTCTCAAGGCCGCTTCATTCAGTAATTTCAGCGCCTTTTCATAATCTTTCTCGGTTCCTAGGCCCCGAATATACATTGTCCCTGCATCTGTCTTCGAAACAACGTCTCCGAGGTCTGCTGCTCGGAGATAATACTCCAGAGCTAGCTTATAGTTTCTCTCTTGTCCCATTGTGCCATATAAATAAATCTTCGCCAATTTTTTCATGTAATTCACTTGTCCAAGGTCCGCAGCCATCTTCATAAACTCAATCTCAAGCTCCAGGTCCTTCTGCTGTTTATTCGCTTCACGTGTGTCAAAATATTCTTTGTCTAATCTGCGTTTCTCCACAAGCCTTGGCGTGTAATTGTTTTCCCAGTTCTCCTCAGAAAAGTAGTCATCTGCCACTTTTTTCAAGTAAAGCGCCGCTGAAGGGCATTTTTTCTTCATTACCACGCCCTCTCGGTAAAAATTTCCCAGGACAAACGACGCTTTGAGGTTCCCTTGGATGCTGGCGATGTATAAATGAAGCGCTGCTTTAGTAACGTTGGCTTTTTTCACGTAGTCTTTGAGAAAATTGTGTTTGTTTTTGTAAAGGCGATCGAAATTGGTTTGCATGACGAAACTGCCGTCCAGCTGGAAGAACGTGAGCAATCCTAAATAAAATTGGCTTTCCACGTTTCCTTGCTCTGCGGCTAATTTGAAAAAAGCGTAGGCTTTCGGGTAGCTGCCTTGGACGCCGGTTGAGTTGCCATAGTAAAGCTGCTTCGCGTATTCTACCAACAGATCCGAGGGTTCAATCGCTGTCATTTGGTTATTCGAGTAGGATTTGTCAAGCTGCTGGAGCTTCGAGATGGTGTCTTGGTAAGGAACCGAGGCTTTGGAGGTGTCAACTGTGCGCTGAGCAAACGAGAGCTCGTTTTTCAGAAAGAATGTAAGAAGAAATAAAACTAAAACGGAAAAAGATGTTAGAGGGGTGATATACTATGAGTTACGTTGGAAAAGCAGCATTGCTGTGGAGGTTTGAGCGATGGTATTTCTTTGAGGATTGATTTTTGAAATATAATTCTGATAGAAAAAATCTATACGTCGTATCTTTTATTAAATTTACTTGGCTCCAGCATGCGATGGAAGGTTCGGCGAACATGTGACAATGATTTTTTGCAGAATTATCTAGAATTGACTGAGGTATCTTCCTATTTCCAAGCCATAAGCACTAATGAGCATCAATTAATGTATGAAACATGTTTCTAGAATTGGAGTCGTTAATTTCTCCGACTTACTTTATTAGTAAGAAAAGGAAAGGAAAGTCGCATAATAGCTCATCAGAGCTGAAAAATGTAATATTAACTCAACAAATTAGCAGAAGGTTTATATGAAATTTAGAAAAATTACCTTATCTACTGAGCAATTAAAACTAACATGAATACATTAAATGTTGATAAAGTTAAATATATTTTTGATTTCTCATCATCTGGAGGTCTCCGAGGGAAAGATCACCACCCCTATTATTAAAACCTGAAAAAATTAGCACAAATTTCATTCAAAACGATTTATTTTTTACGGATTTTTTATTCCCAAGAGCTTCCCTTTATTCACTCCGCCCGCTTGTGCGTCGGGCTTGTAGACATCAGCGTTTTTATTATCTATCTTCATGGGGACTCCCTGACTCAGTACGTTGCTTAGTTCGTGCTGCAACTTCGACAGCCTTTTTACAGGGATAACCTTTGTGCTTGGGTTAGGATTCGCTGCGTTTCTTTGACTCTTAAGCATCGCTTCCATCAGTGGCGTGAGATCATGTCTCTTCCCTGTAGGAGGTTCTTTCATATTAGGACTAACGTTGTTATTTCCCATTATGAGATTGGCCTTCACGGCGGTATTGGTAACAACGTGATTCTTCGCAACAGGGTCTTTCCGAGACCGATCATACTTGATTAAATTCTGCTGGTTAGCCAATGGGTTCGTATCTTTTGTCTTGATGACAAAGGGCAGCTTTTCCGGGTTTACTCCATTGATTGTAGCATCTAATAAAGTTCGTATAGGACTTTGGATGTCTTCTCGAATCTGCTTTTGAGTAGTTGGTTGCGTTGGTGGATTGCTTTTTATCCAGAAAGGCGCTTGATTCATCGCCTCTTTTGTGTCTGAAGGAATCGCGTATTGAGGGTTGTCTGTTGGGTTTTGGTCAATCGGCGCTTGAACTTTAGCTTGAAGATTTTTCGCCCAAAATGGCACTTGAGCCATCTTGTCTCTAAGATCGGCAGGTATGGCATTCTGCGAGTTGCCATTCGCTAATAGTCCTTCTTTAGCGACTGTTTGAAGAGTCTGCGGTAGATTGTTCTGCGACACATTTTTTTTCTGACGATCAAGGTGATCGTTAGTGGGAACAACCGGCATATTATCCTTAGGACGCGTTAGAGGCTGTGTGTTGGCATTCTGGGCTACTGGCTGCTGAGGGATTGGGCTGGTATGACCAAGATTTCCAATCCAAGTGGTAGGAATTTGGTTTACTGGGTTAATTGGACCAATAGTCGTGTTTTTAGCAGTTTCAAGGTTTTGTGTAGGGAGCTGGTTTAGAGTATTAGGAAACGAATCCAATGCTTTGATGCGGTCTTCAAGGAACCTTTCCATAGGGGATTTATCACTACGCGGTTTGGTAGAGTTAAGGAGCTGAATCGTAGGGATTGGGGAACGATTTCGTCTCCCCGGCGAGTCCTGTGGGTTCTCTGCTGGTAGATCAGTTTTCGTAGGAGCAGCCGTTTCAACGTTTTTGAGAGTGTTGGCAAGAATAGGTTTGAAGCGGTTCAAGACTGTGTCTGGTAGAAAAGGAGAAGAATCAGGATGAATATCATTTTTCTTGGCACCTCTCGTGTCAGGCTTTCTCTGCTCTTCCCATTGGTTGGGGTTATTGACGCTTTGCGGGTTAAGCCTCAATGCACTTTCAATGTACTCCAGACCCTCCTCAGGAAGCTGCTGTTGAGGGATCTGATTCTGCTTCGCCGGCGAATTGCTATATTCTGGTCTCTCCGCTATCTCACTCACTAACTTTGCCATTCTGAGTTTCGTCAAAGATCCTCCTCCCTCGCCTGTCTGAAGACCGCCGACTCTCGCCTGAGCTTCTGTAAAATTGGCTGGACCAAGCGTCCTTTGTCTCACAGGAGACATAGTATTTTGATTGTTGGGAGGTTGTGTAGAATTGAGCGGCTGTTCGAGTTCATCATTCAGTTTTACTAAGGTTCGGCCTCGAGGCGGGGAGATTCTACCATCTAATATCAGAGTTTTTTTCCTTGGACTCTGAGCCTCGCTTTTCTGTGCGGCGATTAAATTCTTCGTTTCCTCAAGCATTGCTTCGACATCGATTTGCTCATCTGATAATAGTTTAGAAGTTTCTTTATTGTTGATCGTTTGACGGATCTTTATTTTGGCGTTAGGGTTGCCGTTTATCTCGGCATTCAAGATCATGCTTTGACTGTAGACTTTATCTGCGAGATCGCCGATGGCTTGTTGGCAGCTCTAGAGAGAGGAAACATATATTTTATAAAGCATATCGACTCATAGAGGAGATTACGGCGATGTTTTTTGTTCTTTTTTCCAGGCGCTTTATGACTACACCAAAATAATACATCTTGTCCAATCGAGCGTTAAGCTTGACTTGGAACTGGTCGATCAGGTAGCTCAAGGGAGTTGCTAGCTCTCCTGTAACGAATGCCCTGCGAGATAAGTATTTGAATAAAATATTTCATCAACTAATGATATACTTTCTCAATTTTCTGAACAGGAGGAGGTGATGTTTCAGCAACTCGGTTTTCTTATTAAGCTGGTATCGAGATGGCTCAACTCCAATCATCCTATGAAGCCGATACGCTGCCGCAATCGTTCTTACGGACTGCTTTCTTAGATCTTTCACCTCTTCAATTTTTTTATATTTATCAAACGCCTTCGATCATAATCCATTATTTCTCCAATGTCATAGCAACAATTAGTAATTACCCTTTGCTCAGCATGATCAAAAGTCGACGACTCACTCATCGCAACAACCATCAACGACACCAAAAACGCTCCTATCACTGCTCCAACAATGCAAACCAATCTTCCCAAGTGCGTCCTTGGATAAAAGTCGCCATATCCAACCGTCGTCATAGCTGCTATAACACACCATAAGCCATTCCAAACATAGTCCCAGTTAAGTCCCGACACATACTCATAAGGTCTATTATGTTGTAATGATATCTTTGTCGCAATAGTGTGAGATTTACTGTTCGAGAATCTTCATTGCGAATCCTAAGGCAAAAATGAATATAACCATGCCGCTTCCAGTGATTATATAAGGCCGAGTTTTAACCTCCGCTTTTAACGCAAATCCAGGGCCACCTTCACAAAGGTTCTCATTACTAATTGTATCCGATTAACAAATCAAGCGACTTTGAGCGATAAATACCAAACTTCTATTGCTTTATCAGAGTTCCACACAGAATACACTGAAACGACCCTGAAAATCAGATATACCCTTCCAATTAGCACGATAGTGAATAGCGTGTCAAGTCTATTGAAAGGAAAAATAAATCAGTTGTAAGAGCCGAACGCGTACGTGTATGTCAGCTGATTCCCTTGCTGAACGCCGATCCACGTGTAGTTCACATGAGGCGGCAGATGCAGCAAAATATAGAGCATTTCAATGATCAGCAGCCACTTCAGCCTCGAATTACAGAGAGTCGCTATAAGAGTAATCAGCTCTGATGTCTCACTAAGTGCTTACTTTGTGATCTGACTTCCTTTCTGGCCTTGGCGTATTTAACAAGCATCAGATACCTCAGCACGAGGAACATTTCTATGGCAATTATCAGATCAAGTTGAATAAACTTTCCCAAGTACCAACTATAATGGTTCCTAACGACACTAGTGCTCGTAGAAAAGAAGCGTAAGTCTCTTCCGGAGGACTTTTCTATAAGGAGGAAGAATTATCTCGGTTGTAGGAAATAAAACTCTTACTGGTGTGAGTTTGCAGAGTTTGAAATTGTTTTTAGTTGCGATGAGGCAGTCATATGTGGCTTGGAGCTCCTCTGAAAGGTAGTCGTAGTAAAGAGAGCTCTATTAGGTTTTTAAGATAAAGAGAATATAGGGAATTGTTCACCTCGGGAGCCATGATCAAGATCCCGGAGCAGGCGACGAGAGCGGCGGTGTAGTCACAGATCTTCATTTTGGTTTCGATTGACTTGAGCTGCTTGAGGCGGGCCGCCTCAGACATGAAGAGGTCCATTTTAGATCACACTAGCCAGGACTTGGTTCTGTGAATTAAAAATTTTTCTCAGAACAGAGCGTAATAGAGTAAATACCACTGCGATTTTTTGGCAAGATTAAACTGAGCTCTTGAGCGATTAATTTTATAGCAGAAAAATTACGTTTTGTAATCGCCTTATGATAAATATCTAAAGAAAAAAGATTATGAAGAATTGTTGGAGTTGGTGAGAAGAAAATTGGAAACGTTATTTATGATTATTTCCAAATAAGAGAGGCATTATTAGAATGTAGCGAGAGAAAAAACGCCTAAAACTTAAGAATGAAAATCTCATAGTGAAGTTCGAAATGCTTTTTCAGATGGAATTTGATAATTGCCTTTCAAATCAGATGTTATTCCTGAACAATAAGGCGATTAGAAAGATAATGAAGTGATTAGGGGAGAAAAGGGGGGGGGGGTGTTCACGAAGAATAAACTAAAAATAAACAAGGTGAGGGGAGCAGCACCTATTTTAGAAAATTTGTTTCTATTGAGAGTACATCCGTCCAACGATCATTATTTTATTAAAGCAATGATTCGTAAACTTGAAGCTTCGAAACCTCATATGTTGAGAAGTAATCATTGTAAACTGCCCCCTTTGAATTCTTACTTTTATATGATTCAAAAAACTGCATTTATACTTTAGCTTTCAAATCCTCCTGATTCAGACCATATGAAAATATTGAGAATCAGTCTCATAATGGCAACTACTTCTGAAATGTACAATCAGTAAATCTCTAATCAAGACAATCAAGACACTTTCGATGCAGCTCGTTACAAACTTTCACTAATTTTCTTTTATTATCTACTTCTACCAAATGCACCTTTTTTCAAATTATTTTTTTCTTAAACATTTATTGGAAGTTAATATCCTCATTAGCTCTTTCAGCGTAACCCTTGTAATCCCACTTCGAGTCAACGATCGTTGGTTCTTCAATTCTGACGCCATTCTTATCAACCACAGCGATCTGAATCCTAGAAAACAGCATTAGCAACCACCCTCGACGCATGAAAATTACTTATCAATCGCATTGCAGTCTCTATAGAAGAGCACCGTGAAACATTTCTTAATGATTTTTTTCACCTCCTCCTCGCTCATATCAGGCTTCCAATCATTGTAAATGATTGGTGTCGCGAAGTATCTCGCGAATCCTGTGACGATATGAGTGTTTTCGAACTTAGTTCCATACAAGTCAACATAGGACAGGAATCTTTCACCATTTGAAAATCCACCAATGACGTTCTGGCAGTAAAGAGGGTCAATTTTGCTTCTTTTTGCGTAAGTTAATCTAGCTAATCATCCATGATAGGGGGTTAGAGGGGTAAAGCAAAAGTGTTTTACCCAAATAATTGGCGTAATCCTTTGGTGAATACTGATTTTTATCATCGTAGTTCTTAACATCGCGGTCGATCTCCTTGAGCTTATTGACGATTTCTTGGAAGTCGCTATACTCGCCGCTTGAAGCTAAAAGCGAGAATTACGCCCTAATTATTGGGTAATGAAGTTTACCGATGAGGGTCTGGTCGTTGACCTTCACGACGCGCTCTGCGCTTTTGAATTGGAGGATTCTTCCGCCGTAAGAGAGGCCAGTATCAGAGGCTATCATGACTCCGTCCTTGTAGAAGAGACCGATGACGGAAGTTCCGATGGAGACTGGGCGCCTTCAGAATTTAAGATGAGATGAGTGAGAAGAGAGAGAGTTGTGAGGGTACAATGTTCTGTAGATAGGTTCTTTGTTTTGTTGGATGTCGAAGATGGCCTTTTCTGAAGGCTTTTGGGTGTATTCATCGTCTTTCTTTAAAATTTTCAACATTGAATCTGGCTCTTTCTGCAAATCTATTTAATTTTTTTCGATTAAGAGCTTGTATCTGTTCTAAAGTCCTCAAAATGTTATGAGCGATTATCTCGAACGTGATTTGAAAAGGAAAAATAGTCTTGTGAGATAAATCCTCTAATTTACTCAAATGGGCTGAACTCGCGAGGAAGTAATCAATTTACCACAGAATTCTGGTGAGAAAATTGATAATAGAGAATAACCGATGTCATCTCGTTCTCAACTGGTTTATAACACCTATTTTCAATGGATTGTTTGATTGTTCTTCTAAAGAAGCGCATTCCACTTCGAACATTTTATTGTTTGAGTATCTTTTTACTAGATCCCAACAAACAAAATTTCTGAGTAGTTGAGACCTCATAAACTTGCTTTTATGATGAAGGTAACTCGATTTCAATGCACATCTATGGCTATTTCATTAAAAATCAGCCATTCACCACAAAATCCGCAGTACTACTAACGTCATGGATCACTTCCCATGCCTTTGGCAGATGATGATTTTACTGTCTAAACTGGTTTCAACACTTACAACTTTAACATTCAGCTTGAGAGATCCCATGGCTTCTCACCATTTTTTACATGGATCGATCAAAATTATGGCTATAATTAATAAAACAAAAGTTTCTCTCTCTTTCTAACGGTTGTGCAATTCTCAATAATGCATTGATCTTTTCATATTTAAAATCTGCAAAATAAAAGTTAGTTAAAATCAATTAACCAAACAAACAGAAAATGATCTTTTGGCTCCGCCTCAAACTCGACCTTCTTCCCTGCATTGCTCAAGAAATCGACAAAGTCTCAGCAGAATACTTGAGTATCTAAACCAAGTCCACACACCTCTCAAAATCTACTTCTATAGGACTCATCGAGAATCTCAAGCGAGGAGATAAATCCGCCTTACAAAACATTTTGGTGATGCAAGCAGCAATTAAAGCTCGAATTGAAGAGATCGATGCTTTCTATGAGAAAAACTATACGGATTACAGAATCGCATATTTCGAAAAGCTGAAAATCAAACTGAGAAAGCTGCTCTATACTTCAATTGAAACCGGCATCAAGACCCCAGAACCTGCCCTAAACTCTCATCTCAAGTATTCACTCGCATCCTGGGGATAATTAGCTAACGAAATTCATTAGCGATCCTTTCAAATCAGAAGAATATGGACAGTCTGGTCGCGTAGCCAAAAAAAATGACCCATTCGCCTCTGAAGAGGAAAAACGTAAATTGCTTATCGTAATTTTTGAACCAAACGCAATTCGTAGTCGCAGGTGTTGGATCCCGGACGTCAGCAGGACCAACTAGGCAAGGGGTCTCGTCGGGTTATGATGATAGATTCGCTTCGTCGAACATGGCTGTAATATAATCTGCGCGTAAGTGAGCTAAAATATGGTATCATAGGAGACATTCAAGAGTGGAAAAACGTCGTCCGAGGCGAAAGTAAGTAAAGGAACAACGAACCGACCGACCACAGGAGGCGATAAGACGAGATCTCCGTTACCTACGAGAGGAAAAGAGTCATCACAAAGTAGAATTTCAGCGAGTAAGCAGCAAGAAGATAAACAAAAGAAACCGATTGAGTATGCAAATGGAGTCTTGCATAGGGATTAATTTCCTTTTTGCTAATAGGAACCAAGATGAGATTGTTTTCACTATCAAGATGACAAAGGAAGAATATATGCAATTCTTGCAGACGAAGGCCGCGAAAGGGAAATAGTTTTAGAGTGAGTTCGGAATTTAGCTTATGAGTAATAAGTAGGTCATACGCTCAATATAAATAGATTTTAAGCTCGATTTACTATGAGTTCTAATGGTGCAATCTGAAAAAATTGCCAACCATGTTCTAATTTCTAGCGAAAATTCGCACAACAATATGCCTTTCATTATAAAAAGACTCCCTTAGATCAAAAAGCATAAGAATCTGAGGCATTTAATAGAAGTCATATTACGTTAAGATCGTTAATATGGCAAAATTTCCAATATCTTTGTAAGGGAAAATTTAAATGTTGATATGAGACGTCTTACATATTTACTATAATCAGTGCTTGAAACACTTTTATACAGTAATGAATGTCACTTGACTGATATCCTAAGTCAAACGTATTGAACAATATGATATTCAGATATTTTTATTGATTTATGGTCAAATGCAGCACTTCAGATGCAAGTTATACATTCCTCTTCTCTCTGGTGACACAATGCCTCTATGAAGTACTATATGCATTATGCTTCAATCCATCAGAAAGAGGAAATTTGAATTTTTGTCATTTAATTGCTATTTATGCAAAGATATCTAATTGCAGAGTTATGTGAAACCCTTAATTGAAAATGCCAATAAATCACTCATTCCTCCCCTCAACCTCTACACTCTGCATCACTTCTTGAAAATTGAACCAACCTCCCCCTTACCCTCACTCATAGACCATCTCATGAATCCCTTAAAAGCGTTTTCAGACCTTCATTGTCACCACAACCTATTAAAATTTGCAAATCGGGAGTATAATACAAATAATTTCTAATAAATTATTACGTGAATCCCAAAAAGTAAAAATGTCCAAAGCCCAAGCTAAAGCCACCACCACCGCTGGTGCCACCAAGAAGAGCAAGGCAGACAACCCAATGAGAGAGATCAAGATCAACAAGCTCGTCCTCAACATCTCCGTCGGAGAAACCGGCGATAAGCTCACCAAGGCCGCTAAGGTCCTCGAAGATCTCGTCGGCAAGAAGCCAGTCCTCTCCAAGGCTCGCTTCACCATCAGAACCTTCGGTATCAGAAGATTCGAAAAGATCGCTTGCAGCATCAGCATTAGAGGCAAGAAAGCCGAAGAAATTTTGAGAAAGGGATTGGCTGTTAAGGAATTTGAACTCAGAAAGAGAAACTTCTCCAACACCGGTATGATACCTTCAGATCCATAGCTTAAATTCTTCAAGGTAACTTCGGCTTCGGTATTCAAGAGCACATCGATTTGGGAATGAGATACGACCCTTACACCGGTAAGAAGAGCCTAATTTGAACGGAAACTGATGTAATTTAGGTATTTTCGGTATGGATTTCTACGTCATCCTCAAGAGAGCTGGCGGAAGAGTCGCCCTCAGAAGAGCCCACAGATCCAGAGTTGGTAAATAACTGATTCTCTCGAATTTGTTGGCTAATGTCCTAATTTCAATATAAAGGTAACTTCCAAAAGGTCTCCAAGGAGGAAGCTATTAAATGGTACAAGGAAAAGTACGAAGGTCTTGTCTTGAACTAAGGTCATTTGTTTTGACTTACGATTTGCCGAAAAGCATCTGGGTATTCATCTTGGGTATTTTTCGTTGTGATTTGAATGCTGCATGATTAGAAACAACAAAAATACGTTAAAAATCTCTTAACCAAACCTCATTCCTTAAGTTCTTGTATACTATCTCTCCCTCTTAGGATGTATGACTATGGTACTCCTCTTCTATCAGAGGATATTGAATAAAATACGGATAGTTGAGCCTGGACTCTCTAGAATGACCTGAGTAGAGTAGTTAGATGTCTTCCTAGCCTCAGAAGCGCTGAGAAGAGAAGTAATATGATCGGAGTGCTTTGGTAGCATGGAATTAAGAACTTAAAGATTCAAAAAACAATTAAAATTTTCTAAAGTTTACTAACCAAAGGAAAAGAGGTTCGAATTTCATGGGAAATCAACAAGCTGGTGGAGGGATGAATCCCTTCAATGACCCAAGGAGAAAGAAGGAGGACAGGAAAAAAGAGGAAGGTACTCGCAGCCTAGCCATCCCAAAAAATTAATATTGATTTATTATCTCTTCTCAAGGAAAAAGAAAAGTTGAAGCGCCACCACAACGCGTCGGAAGAAAAAAGAAAAAGAAGGGTGCGGAAGCAGCGACCAAGCTCCCAACCGGTATCCATCCCCTCTCAGCTTTCTGAGCAATAAATTTCCTTCTTTACCAGTGACTCCGACAGCCAAATGCCGGTTGCGTTTGCTAAAAGACGAGAGAATTAAAGATTACCTGCTAATGGAACAAGAATTCATCGAGAACCAAGAAAAGCTAAAGCCACAAGGCGATGATAAGAACGTCGATGAAGATCGAAACAAAGTCGATGAAATCCGAGGCACTCCTCTGTCGATTGGAACTCTCGAAGAATTTGTCGATGAGAACCACGCGATTGTGTCGGGAAGCATGGGACCAGAATATTATGTCAGCATCATGTCTTTTGTCGATAAAGATCAACTTGAACCTGGCTCTTCGATTCTCATGCATGCAAAAGGTACTTTCATTCATTTTGAGGTTTAATTTGTATTTACGCATGCTTCGCTGCTAGCTATGGCCGTCGTTGGTATCATGCAAGATGAAACTGACCCTCTCCTCAACGCTATTAAGGTCGAGAAGGCTCCTCTGGAGTCTTACGCGGATATCGGTGGTCTTGAAGATCAAATCCAAGAGATCAAAGAAGCCGTTGAGCTACCTCTGACTCATCCAGAAATATACGAAGAAATGGGTATCAAGCCACCTAAAGGTACGTTGTGCTTTGCAATAGTATGTGATAAATA
>ENA-UOTX01001304-UOTX01001304.1-compost-metagenome-genome-assembly--contig:-NODE-1304-length-19629-cov-11.496880_pt1 | contig 19629 bp, 12 predicted proteins | sample MGYA00238143_ERZ746982 | MGnify/ENA primary metagenome ERZ746982 (study PRJEB28758, sample SAMN06268862) | compost metagenome | isolation source: single cell | place: USA: California, Emeryville, Joint... | reverse complement strand
AGAATTGGGATTCCACTGAAAGATACAGTCTTTATCGATGTAATCACAATATAAAATCGTTCAATCACTGACGGCTTTAGGACTGTGAGGTCCAGATTGGAAGGAATCACGAGAACGGACTCAAGATTAAGCCCTTTCTTGGGCAAACCGAAGATAATGAACTTAAGTCACTGGTGCCGTTACTTCAGAGTCTGGTTGGATTAGAAGATGTTAGGCCAGTCAGCCAGAAGAGCCAGGATTTCTTTATGAAAACTATCTCGAGGAGAAGCAATACGATGGCTGTGATAGAAAGCAAAACTAGTTCCTCTCGAATTGATTTTGTTACGAAAATGAAGCATTTTCAATCCACTCAAATTTCGAAAAAAATCGTGTTGGAAGAAGAAGAACCTGTCGAAGAGGAGTCTCCGAGAAGATCTGTCCTCTGCTTAGCTTCAAGGAAGGTCTCAGCGCACTCGACTGCATATCAGAGTAGCATCACGCATGACACATCAATTTCTTTCGTGAATAATTCGGTGTTACACTACCAGAATTATTTCTCTGGCGATGTAGATCGAGCCAAACAAAAGGCCAAGGTGGATAAGTACCGAAAAATGAGTAATCAGAAAACTCTGGCAGCCAATATTTCTGGAGATATTTTGACTCATGAAGATGATGAAGGCATCGATATGATACCAGTGCCTGTTTCAATTACGAAAAGGACCAAACGGTCAGAGAGTTTCGGATTCAACACTTTTATGAGGTCCGTAACTCAAACGAAAAGCAAAGGTGGTTTTTAATTGTAATTATATTATCTTAATTTCATCTCTCTATTATTGTATATCAAAATGGTTTTATTTCAATATCCAGCCAAGGAACAATGCGAAAGCATTCACCTTGGTTTAATTTAATAGTTTACCTTTGGAATAGGCAAGAGTAAGAAACTTTTGCTCCATATTTGATTCTATATGCATTGATTTACTGTATTTTCAGTGAGTCTTAAAGAAAATTGATTATATTCACAATATAGAATCTCTCTTTTTTCAAAAGGGTGGGGAAGAAAATTCTTTTATTGCTTAGTACTGAGAACTTTTCTCTGAGTAATTTAAAATTTCTTTTGTATAATAGTGAGAGGCTTCGCAATATTAATTCTTCCATTTCTTTAACCGAATTCTTCCAACTGAAAAGTGAAATCTCTAACCCTTGAACTAACGGAAGCATTGTTAACTCGTTGGTAAATAGCAGAGTAAACGCGATTAAACTCCCGAATCAAATTATTTCTCTAATAAAACTTCTTGGATTTATCATTAATTCATTAACTGCGAAAATGAACAGCGTGATCGTGCTATCATTGATAGTCGGCCTAGCTGCGCTGCAAGCCACGGCCACCGATCCCACAAACGTCACATTTACTTTCCATGGAGGCGAGACTGCGATAATTCCTATTCAGAATCTAACCAACCGACCGGATTGCTACTATTCTCTTGGATCCTTTGACGCTCCTAACTCTACAAATCATTTCCTACTCCAAACCAAGAACCTTGAAAATATCACTGAGATTGAGATCAAGGACGAGAGGCTTGAACAATACAACGCAGTTTGCTACGAGAAATCAAGCAAAGAATGCGACCTCTATACCATCATCACAAAGAAACTTTTCGTCTACGACAACATTCTGAGAAAAACTCTAAAGCGAGAGCAATTGCTTCCAAAGACCACCGATCCTAATCAATACTACCCAACCAATATGCGAAAATCATCAGAATTTACCATGTTCACTACAAAATCAGATATGAAAGCCGGTAGCGAAGGACTATTCTTGATTTCAAACAACTTAGAAAAATTTTTCATTCATCTCGTCTATCCGTTCGCCATTGGCAACAGCGTAAGCATCACAATGGTCGCTTCGGACGCTCCTAATGTCAAGATGATGCTGATGCTAGACTCGCAGAAAAAAACCATCACAGCCAGCTCATTCAATGTGACACCTGACGCTTGGGTAGTGTATAATGATAAAGACATAACAACTCTTAATGCTAATGATGTGTTGGGTCTTAAAGATGAAATTCGGGCAATTGAGGGAGATACGACGTAGCGAAATATTGTGTATGTGATTGCTGGAAACACGCTCTACGTTTTCAAAATTGAGAACTTAAACCAGCCTTGGAAGCTGTTAGGAAGCGTTTCGAATGACCAATACCCGACTTACTCATACAACTGCCGGATGAGGAAAATTACTGATTTTCTGGTCGTCGACTGCTACTACGCGGGAGTTCTCGCAAGATATAACGTCTCAGATATGAGCAATCCACGAAATACCGAATATATCGCATTGCGAGAGATGGTTGTTGATATGGGAGTAAATCGATTCATTTATTCGATAACGAAGTCTTCTTGGAGATGCCAGCTGACAATTTATGATTTGGCGACAAAGAGCATCTCTCTGCGTTTCAGACATCAGCTAGAAGGCCTGGACGTGTGCTATGGTACGCTTCCGGTAGCCGCTGCGCCTTTGGACTATTCGAATGATTTGTTCTTCCTTTACACGAACAAGCTCTATATTTATAGACTTTCAACAAACCAGGAGCTGATGGCGAAGGTACCGAAAGTAAGAGACCCGAGCTATTCAGAATGCTATCAAACTGAGGGTTCTTCGTACGAATGTGCTTACGCTTTGAATCTGACTTCTTATTGTGATGCAACTCCCCAGCACCTCACCTTTAATTTGAAGTTGAAAATTTTGCCTCCTCTGGATGCGGTAGAAACTGTTGGAGTTCCTTTGTTTTACCCTTCTAGTTTGACGTGAGAGAACCCGGGCTAATTGATTGTTTCCTGTTATAATATCATTAATAATTCTAATGCATTATCTTAATATTAGTATTAAGTAATATTTGATGAATTTCAGAAACTCCAGTAAGAGATAAATCTGAGATCAAGCTTCAGTTTGCGGGGTCGCTCAATAAGAATTTCTTCAAGGGGATGAAAGGGAAGGTTTAAGAATACAAGGTTGAATCATTCATTCCAATGAAAAACTTCGAAAAATTCAGAATTATAATAAAAATTCTTCATGAAAGTATTACTCTCTTAAAGTACTATAGTTCAAAGAAGGCTTTCTAATGCACGAAATAGCAGAAGCTGATTAAATGTTGATTCGGATTAAGTTTTCGCAATTTCTATTGTTTTTTATTTTGTTTTTCACAAACATCATTATTCATTTTAAAGCTAGCATTATCGATTTTAGAACAAGAGGATTATTTTTGCATTTACTTTCACCGAATTAAGCCAATAATCAAAATAAGATTCAACAATTAATCGTAACAATACGTATTCTTAGTATTCTTAGCGAAGATATAGTCTGGTAGATAGATATAAATAACCTTCTTTGATTAATCAGTACACATATATTAATGAGATGAATTAATGACATTAAGAGTAATAACTAACTAGCAATGTGAACGGCAGACGAAATTTTCTCTGGCAGTAATAGCATTACTGTTTCCACAAGCCATGCAAGCATTTGTTCCCCTGAGTGTTCTGCAGGTTCCTCCACGATAGCAAACGCAGGTATTAGGAACGGCATTTTGTGTGCACATAGCTCCACGAATATCAGCGCAACGTGTTGCACCAACTGTATTGCAACTGCCAAAACCTCCACGGCCACGGCCACGACCTCTATGTGGTGGTCTTCGGCCACGACCACGACCACGACCACGACCTCGTTCCTTGAAATCGCCTGCTTGCGGACCACCGCGTTCCTTGAAATCGCTGATTTGCGCACTTATCATGACTGAAAGCAGCGCAAGGATAATCGTCACAATTAAGATTAAACTTATCTTCATTGAGGAAGAATTGTGATAAGACTTTTCTTTATAATAATAAGTAATTATAAGCTCCAAATCTTCTCAGACATTAGACCGCTGACTTCCTTCTAGATTCCTGATGATTACTGAGCTATCCAGTCTTCTTCCATAAAGAATTTATAAAACGGCAGAAGAATCTACTGAGTTTTACTTATTCTTCTTCAATTGAAAGCCGATTAATTTGCATATTTGCATATGAACGATGCTTAAGAATCGTGATATGTGATTCCAAACAAATAACTTCTATCAGACGAAAAGAGCATTTTTTCCCATTCAACGTGGTTACTTGCTAAATCTAAGTTTTTCATTTTCTTATTCTATCTGTCGTATCTTAAACAGGTCACTTATTTTTTTTGGTTATTCAGTCTTCTTAGCAGCGCTACATATATTAATTTGAGAGGGCCTCCAACAAGAGCTAGAGCTGGTAGAAGTTCTTATAGAGGTTGTTCTTTTGATAGCGAATTTGTATTAATATATCGAAAGCTCGAGAGAAAATTAATTCCTTTCGATTTACTGTTTAGACAAAGCCGTTATTAAATCAGAATTTTTCTGGCACCTTAATCCTGAATTAGAGACAAGTTTGAAATGACCAGGATCATTTTCGATAAAAATTTCCGTCATTCTTATTGAAACTAGTCTCAGAAAACCATTGAAACACTTTGAAAGTTTTTTTTTTAAAAAAAAAAGAATCAAGTTCAAACCGCATTCCATTAGATGATCAACTGATTTACTAAGTTATTCTTGGATACCTATAATTAATCTGAAAACAAAATTGCGAAATTGTTTCATTTCATGAGCAATTCTGATATTGCAATCATGATAACCGAATTACAATTTAATGTGCCAACTTTTTTCCTCGAACTTTAGAATCACGGAAGTATTTTATCCTCGTACTAATGTTCCAACTGTCGAGTTAAATTTCGACTATAATCATTGTGTATTGGTAAATCAATGTAGGTTTTCATGAATTGTTAAACTACCATTATCGATTGTAGAACAATAGGATTAATTTCTGGACTGTTGCATTTATTGTCATCAGAATTAAGCCAACAATAAAGAATAATTAATCATAATTAATCATAAAATACGTATTCTAGAGAAGATATAGGCCTGTAGATATAAATAGCCTTGATTAATGGGTACACATATATTAATGGGATGAATTAATATCCTTAAGAGTTATAACTAGCAACGTGAACCACATCTGAAATTTTCTTTGGCAGTAACAGCATTTCTGTGGGTCGTACATGCCTGGCATGCGTTCGTTCCACTAAGTGTCATGCAGTTTCCGGTATTAAAGCAAACACAGGTATTGTCGACGATATGTAGAGGGCACGCCAATCTTCTACGAAGATCGACGCAACGAGACGCACCTCTTTTGTCGCAACTGCCAAAACCTCTACGTGATGGTCTTCGGCCACGACCCCGACCACGACCACGACCTCGTTCCTTGAAATCGCCTGCTTGCGGACCACCGCGTTCCTTTAAATCGCTGATTTGCGCACTTATCATTACTGAAAGCAGCGAAAGGATAATCGTAACAATTAAAATGAAACTTATCTTCATCGAAAACGAATTGGGATGGGATTCTTCTTATAATAATATGTAATTATAATATCGAAATCGTCACAGACATAATATAGCTGATTTTCTTCTCGAATTCCTGATGATTACTGAGCTATTCAGTCTTCTTCCATATAGAATTGATAAAACGGCAGAAGGATCTACTGAGTATCACTTATTATTCTTTTACTTGGAACTCAAATTAACTTTGCAATGAAAAAATGCTTAGGAATCGATATATGTGATGCGAAGCAAATAGTTTCTGTCAGCCAAATTGGAGAGATTTTCCATCCTATGTGTATCCGGCGGTGTTTGCTTGTTAATTCAGCTGTTCTAATTAATTATTTTCTTCTTTTTTCCGTTAATTCGTAATTAGTTCACTTGTTTTTTTGTGTATTCAAACTAAATTGCGGAGCTAATTTATTATTATGAGAGAGTTTCTAACGAAATTTATGACAGGTAGAAGTTCCCATAAAGCTTGCTCTTTTGATAGCGAATTTGTTATAGCCTTGGAAAAACTCTAATAAAACTAATCCATAGAGATTTACTGTAAGAAAGCCGTTATGAAATTCGAATATTCTGGCAGCTTCGTTATAAATTAGATATTTTCGAGAAACTTTCGACCATTTCTTGCTGAAGACGGTGCGCATAACGCCAATCACTCATCGTGAAAGTAGTCTCTCCTCCTTTCAATCTCAGAGAGCAGGTCAGCCCCAACGCCAAAAGGAGGTGATCTTAGTTTGACTTTTGTTATATAAATTTAAAATTTAGCTCTTCTAATCGCCTGAAATGCTGACTGAATATATGTTAACAACTTATTTTAAGACAACGACGAGCAATAATATTATTATATTAACAATATTAGTGGAAAGTTAGATGCAACAGATAAAAAATGTCTCATAAATACTATTCCCAATCTTCTCTAAGCGCTTCTGCCGGATTTTGCAATGTCCATCGATTGAAGGATTCACGAGCGAACAAAAATTTAAGGTGATACTGATAAAGCAGACCATATCAGAATTTTTTGATGCCATTAGCCAACAATTGATGTGTTGTTGCTGTAGTAGTAGATTTACCTTCCTTGATTAGAGAATTTTTTCCAGAGAAAGGACCTTCTACGGTGGGTGTCGCTTCTGAAACTCGTGAATTCTTATATATATCTTCGTAAGAAAACAAACTCACACCGCTTCGTTCATCAGTCAGAATTCCAATATGAGATTCATCCACAACCTAACTTTTGCAGAATAGTAAGCACTTGTGTACCTCAATGAAAAATAATTTCTCTAGCAATTTTATATTTTTCCAATTAGTAGCCTCCTAATGAATAGACGCATGATCAATGCGATAATGAAGTAACAATCTCTCTCATGTAAGATTTACTTTATGCCAAAATATCACCATTTATCAGCAAGTCTTTAAGAAAAATCCTATCGAACTTTAGAAGACATGAGTTCTGTTTTTCAGAGTTACATCATTGAGCCTTACACTAGGATTTACACTCGAGATCCTTAATTCAGTACTTATAACTGAATGTGCTCATTTAAGCACTCCCCAGAACGTAGCAATCATTAGCTGGATGAGCGACTTTTTCATCGAGTTAATTAATTTCATGGAAATTATGACATCGAATATAATCAAGTGTCGATCATAAAACGGCGAATCTTATCCACTCTGATCGCCAAGAGAAGAATAGCTCATTTTATAGATATACATATATTAATGAAAAGTTATTGATTGTCTTAAGAGCTTCTTAAGCTTCCCTTATATATTCTGAGATATAAGATTGCGTTAACTCTCATTAACAACGTGAATAGCATATGAAATTTTCTTTGGCATATATCGCACCTCTTTTACTACATGCAACGCAAGCATTTTGATCCTTGAGAGTTCTGCAAGTGCCGTCACGGAAGCAAACGCAGGTATTTTCCACGGCATTTTTTGGGCACACTCCCTTATTCGGGAAGTTAGAGCAAAAAGTAGCGCCTTCTCTATTGCATTGATCGCCTCTAACAGGTCGGCCTCTGCCCCTGCCACGACCATGACGATGCCCATGGCGATGACCATGGCGATGTCCACGCCCACGACCACGACCATCACGGTATTGCTCGCTTTCGAGTTCAGAGGCATGTATCTCGGCAAAGAGCGATAGGACAATCGCGAAAATTAAAATTAATCCGATCAAGTGTTTAGCTTTCATCTGGGAATAATTTATGACGGGATTTCTTTTTTGAATTATAAGTTCCGAATCTTCACATGCATTTATAGCCCAAGTCTCTTCTAGAATCTTTGACGGCTACTGAGTTATTCAGTCGTCTTGTGTTTTGGAATGATGAACTTCGAAAATAACTACTCAATATCACGCTTTAGAATTCTTTTGTTACTTTTTTGAAACAAATCGATATTGCTCAGTGGACTGTGAATGAGATCATTACACTATCTGTGAACAATAAATTCTATCAGGCAAATTCGATTTTTCTTCGATGTCTTGTTTATCGAAGTAGAGTCGGATAAAGGAACTTGTCTCGCTCATTTGTTACTTGCTTGATAAGTTCCGGGCTGATTAAGCGCTCTTTTCCGTACCGCATTGGAATATATTGGTCAAAGTTAGAATTAGTAGAATTCACTCCAGAGAGCCCGGCCGCAGATAGAAGAGCCTATTGGACAGTTAGACCTATAAAGAACTTTCGATTTCAATAAGCAGTCATCTATAATGATAGAATATTGCAGGCAAATTATGTTCTTAGATTTACTGAAGAATAAATTATACTCTACTTATGTTAATTTAGCCATAATTCAAATTGACTCTTAGTATGTTCCAAAGGGTTTTGATAAATGCCTGTGTGGCTAAGTTTCCAGAGGGACAGGCAAGAATGTTGGACATTGCTTTTTTTTTTACCTCTCGCTCTGTCTAAAATACACTTGATTGCATAGTAAATCCAATCGATTGCTTTATGCAAATTAAATCATTGTGAAAAATAAACTCTTAAAGGTTTAGTTAGCTCTTAGATTCACCTGAAAAGTCTGTTTGCTTGGAAGTCCTCTTGAAAATAGTATTTTAAGGCAATTGTGTACAGCACAATGCCAATATGAATTTATAATAGGAACCAAAATTATGAACTAAGGTACGAATAGATTGAAATAACTCATGTCAAGTGTCTCAGACGTATTTGTAATGAGCTCTCATGGTCAAAGCCCATGAAGGACTGATGATTAAGGAAAGCAGCATTCACTCTATTGCTGCATGAGTATTACAATGTCCTATTTTTCTTCTGTGAGGCCCCCTCTTTTGTTTTTATCTATGATGTGCTACCGCCATTATCACTCTCTTCGAGGTTGTATCGAATTTTATTTCAGTTCTACTTTAAGTTTACAAACATGAACCCAACATATCATTCAGAGACTGTTCGCAGGTTGAAATCGGCACTCAAATAAGCTACTTTTTCTCTGATAACATATGCTTTCAGTCAATCACGTGAATTCACTTCACCATTCAACGAAATAAATTAGCTAAAAAATGTATTGTGGCTCAAACATTGAAGATTTCTCAATAAATTAACTTAAATAATGTCACTCAACACATCTTTTAATAGACAGCGCAACTCTCTTCAACAAACTTTCGGAAATGGTCATCGTTATTACGGAATTAATTCTTGAAAAAAAAACTAACGAAGACACACAAATCATTAATGACCCTTAATTAGCAAACATTCGAGATCCCACTCCTACGAATTCTTCTCAAGCAGGAAGGCAAAGCCAGTTTCTGGTATCATTCCATATTCAACCCTAACTTTATCCGTTTATTAAATAATCAAATTTATTCTCAGGAAATATTAACTTCTTAATCTATCTCGAACGATTATTTTGATCTGTAATCCCAAAATTTCGCTTTATTAATCGTTTAAACGGAACTTTATCAAAGACAGCACACTCACGAATCGGATTTTAGAAAAAACCTAATTAATTCTAATAGTCAGCAAACGACAATTTCCATTTTGAAACCGGGTATCTAGGTTCCTCTGCGGAATCTTCATAATCTCTCACGCACAAATTTTAACAATTCACTCACGACCATGAGCAGGAAAAAGCTGCAAGTTCCTTTAAACTTTAAAACTGAACCTCCAATCCTTGAGTCTTTGGGGCTTCAAAACACGAACATCACTCAACAAGAGTTTGAAGCATTTTGGAATTCGCTGAAGCTTCACATCCAACACTCTGAAAGTCAAATAAGATGGATTAACATAGTCAATATTGCTATCACTGTGATCTTCGGTGGAGTTCTCGCGGTGTCAGCCTTTGGAATGATAGGCCACCCTGTTATTATCGCAGCGTTATTGCTTTCGCATATTTCTGTGTACATGCTTCTTTTGCATTTAAGCATCAGGCAGAATCTCAAAAAGCGCGCTGTGTTCCTTGAAAGAGAAAATAAGAGGTTGTGGAAAGCGCGAGGACTTCGCTGGTCGATAGAAAAGGAAACAGTGAAATCTCTCGAAGAAACACTTGTGCTTTCAGAAGATAATGAGATTGCGCTAAATCTTGATGATTCAGGTATTAACAACTTAACTAGTCGATAATTCATTTGTTGATTTGCTTTAACTAGAGAGTGAGTACAAGCCTGAGACTGATGATGCGATCAAGCAGCTCTATGGAACGATTGAGGACTCTCCATCTGCGTGAATGTACTAAAAGCATATATGAGAAGTTTTAGAAACCAGCAACTCAAGGAGTAATGACTAAAGACTCCATATTTGCGAATCTATATTGAGCTCTTGTATGAAAACTATTCAATCCTTCGAGAAAATAAGTATCAAAATTCCTAATAACCAAATAAACTAGCCGTTTAACCGTATCCTCTATATTAATGTGAATAACAATATCAGAAGTTATCTCATACAAATCAAATATTAATGATATGGTAAAGATAAGAATTTTACTTAAGAGAGCTTTACGAGCAATGCTTTAGAGGAGAAATGAGTTCTTGAGAATTTGGATCATTTATTGTAGATATTACTTGTGAATTAAGCAATCATATAATATAAAAATAAATGTCACAGGTAGTTGAGAATTTCGAGTAGTTATGATAATTGAAGAAGAGAGATCGTACATTATTACATAACAAAGCCATCGGAAATAGAAATGTGAGGAAAAACAGTACTTTATTGAGACTCTCAAAGGCTCTAATGCCAGTCAGGTGAAACAGTTTTGTAATTTGCTCAATTTTCGGTGTGTAAGAGTTTTCCGAATAACTTATTCACAATTTATTATTATAATCAAGTGAGATGGGATGAAATACTCTCGTACACAGACAATTGCAAACTAAATAAGTTGAACCCTGACAATAGCCAGCAATCAGGTGGGAGACCAAAAAAATTTGTTCATACAATAAGTATAGTGTTCAATTAATAGAAGCAGGAAAAATTAAGGAGAGTTAAGGATAACAAAAATCGCAATCTCTTTGAGAGCCTGCTTGAATACCTCCAGCCATTCTCTCCACAACTGAAAAAAACAAAACAAAAGGCCCTCAATGGCGCGATTTGTTATTTTGTAAAAAAAATTTTGACTTTTATCTTTAAAAGAATCCACCTAGTTCTACGAATGAAAAATCGAGTATTATAATAGTTTTGCTACTCAATTTCCAATGGCCGGAAGAAAGGACAATGCATCCGCTTCTGCCAGGAAACTCTCATATCTAACTTGATTGTTGGCCAGTATTAGAAGTATAACTGGACGTCCAATAGCAAAAATTCTTGAAAGTCGTTATTCTTGCTGTTCAGCATCAATTTTTTAAAAAACACAGAATTTGGAGTTCCTTACTGACCGAAGAATTCCAGGAGCTATTAAGGTTGTCTATTGTATTGGCATAGCTAATTTACATTTCCGTATCATTCACTACGAATACTACCGAAGTACTCTCTAAGTCTTTCTTAAAGCGTTCTAATTGTCCAGAAATATAGGTCATTTGACCTATAAATCCTTTTTTTAGGAATTTTGAAGATATAATATATTAGACAAACGGGTCTTGGGTCAGCATCATTGTAAGATAAAACTAAATAGTGTATAAGAAATTGCATTCCGCCATGCATTCAAAAAACAGCCCATACAAAAGCATAATGAGTTTTGCCTTGTAACAATGGATTAAAAAGTCGTATAGATTGAGTTTCCTTTCGAGATAGCTTCATAACTGAAGCAAAAGCAAAAGGGACTAATTCCTGTCATCAAGAATTTCTTGCATGGCCAAAAGAAGAGTCTGTAATTGTTGAATCAAAATCTTAATAAGTAAAATTTAACTGAGGACGCATCGAATTTAATTAGAAGTACGACTTAGTTCTTGAAAAAATTACTATTCATATCGTACTCGAATCCTCAGTAAGAGCATTCCAGTATTACATTAGTTTCTAATTACATTCCTCTCCTTAAATCAACTGGATGGCGCAGTAACATCAGCAATTCTAGAAGAAAGTGTGCTTTTAAATACGCACACTTGACTTTGAATACAGTAAGAAAAAAGAGAAATTTTCAGAATATTTGAATATCTCGACATGAAGACTTCAAAATTAATCGGGCTAGTCTTAGTTGTAACCATCGTTCTTTCACTTTCAGTAATGGCCAGCAGTGTTCGATCCAAGAATGATACGGTAACTTTGACCTGGGGTGGACGTGGAGGCGGTGGAGGTGGCTATGGTGGTGGTGGACGTAGAGGTGGTTTCCCAAGCGGCGGTGGAGGTGGCTATGGTGGTGGTGGACGTAGAGGTGGTTTCCCAAGTGGCGGGGGAGGTGGCTATGGCGGTGGTGGACGTAGAGGTGTCTTCCCATATGGCGGTGGAGGCAGAGGTCGTGGAGGATGGTATCCAACTCCTAGCTACCCAACTCCTATCTACCCAACTCCTAGCAACCCATATGTTTCTCCAGACTATGTCTATCCAGATTATAGTGGTGGTAGCGGCGGCTATAGAGGTAACTGCAATCAAAATGGTGCTACTTTTTGCACATCTTATCCTGTGGGAAGTTATTGCCCTCAATATTCGGTTCAAAACGCTTGTGTCTGCTATACTGACGGAACATGCAGAACCACCTATAACACCAATGCATGCACAGCGTGTAGCGGAGGGAACGTTTTGAGTGTCAAGGAAAACGCTGTATGTAGTGCTTATTGCTAGTGATGAAATGGCGCTGTAATTGTGCAAAGTTTAAGAAAGAATAGTTAATAAGATAATTGGATAAAATTACATAATTGTCGTGATGGGTCTGTGCGCCACTAAATTTATTATACATTCGGCTCATTTATATTTTGAGTAATCTGAATTCAAAGGCATTGCTGATAATATGTTGATTGTTCGAAATTAAGCAAAATCAAAATAAGGTCCTTGCTAAACCGTGGCTAGCTCCTCAATGTGAGTAGATATTATTTCTATCATATATATCTGAATCCAGTACTTGACTATAGTCTGCGCCAACTTTCTGAAATTAGAATAGCATTTAACTTAGGTTTCTGTTCCTAACTGATTAAGCGAGCTTCTTCTCTTGGATATTCCTTTATATATCCTGAAAATTTTTCTTAGAAAAACCAAATACCATGTTGTATACCAGCTTATCAAGCATTGACCGAAATTTTTGAACTGAAAACAATGAAGGATGATTGGAGATGTAAAGTTATGGAGCAATATGATGCTCAGTTTTTTTAAACAACATTAATACGTTATGTTTTACTTTTGTGTTCAAGAAGTTTAATATAAACCAGTGGCATCTTATTTTCAAGGAGAAAAATGTGGAGGCTTGAATCTAATTGCTTCTTAAATAACTTACATAGTGTCTAACTTTACCTCGCATTACGTTCTCTTAGTTGAGCTTCACATCAATTACAAGAACAGATTGCCAAACTCAACCAGAATGTTTTAGAAACTGAAAAGTTGGGTTCTGTTAGAGGAGAGATTCGGGTTGTGAATTAACAACAGAAAAGACCGGCTAGCAGGAACCAATCATAAAACATCAAAACAACAGAGGTGTTATGAAATTATCGATAATTAGAAAAGACTGTTTTTGACACATAGATATTGAGGGCTTTGAGAATCGCTGTTTAAACGAAGAACGCATTGAGAAATCCTTTGAAAAACTCTAAATCAATGAAGCGAGCTATATTTGCTCTTTAAAACGCAATTATCATTGTCATGGCTGCTTGACTGAAAAATTATGGTCAGTAGTGCCAATAGACCGCAAAATTTCTGAAATCAGCAAATGCTGTAAGAAGAGATCGATAAGAAGATTCACGATTATAAATTGAGAGTCTCTACTGAATAGAAACTTAATGTCCCAATAAATTTTTTATTAGGACACCTTCCAATCGAAGTTCAGCACGGACTTTTCACAATTTCTTCTCAGTTCTATTCATAACCACATTCTCAAACCAAAAGCGAAAGGTATTTCCTCTTCAATTCTTTCATCAGCTGCTCGATCTTTATATAAGATCCAGTTTCGTTGTTGCTCTGTGAGGAAAATTTTCTTCTCAGGAAAAATTACGTTCAATGACAGTAATTTAATAAAAACTGCAAGCCTTACACTCTGTTGGCATTACTGGTCTTCAATACTTGGTTTTATTCTGGCATTAAACCAAACATTCTCAATCTTTCGAGTCCACGATTGTTTCGATTTTCATCAAGTCTTATTTCATTCTAAGTCGCTGTATCAACATTGTTCCACTACAATAAGATTTTTTCGATACCGACTTAAATCCTTTCTTCTTGTAATGGAAATCGTCGTCTCTTCGTCTTCTGCTTCTCATAATTTGAATCTCAAGAGAGATTGTGAGTGAACAGTTTACACATTAACTTTTGGGAAATATCAGTAATTAAATCATTTAATATGCAACAACGTTAAGCTGCAATCAAGTAAATCTTAATTGGCTCGCCTTAAATACGTAGTACAACAAATAGAAACTCCCATCGAAGAAATCTGTTTTCCAGAACAATTTTGATTGTAATCGGTTAGAGAATTGATTAGTTTCGAAAATTAAATGGCTTCATGATTGAAACAATTTTTTTCGTATGGAAGGAAAACTGATATACTCAGTAAGTCACATACTTTCTGGAAAAAGAAAGAGGTTATAAATACGATACGTTCAGGGGCACAAAGACCAGGCATAATAAGATAGAACTCAACTTATCTATTCACCGAAATGAAGACTTGGAAATTACTCAGTTTAGTCCTCGCAGAAACTATTATCTTCTCAGTTTTATTTATTGGAGATGCTGCTCGTTTGAAGAAACGCCTCACTTTTTTCCCTTCATCGAACCCTTACTCAGGCTATGGAGGTGGCTTGGATAATGGCTTAGGTGGTGGCTATAACGATTTTGGGCCCTCTACTGGTGGTTATAGCGGGGGTCCTTCTAGAAGCGGTTTCAACTCTAACCCTGACACCAGCGGCGGTCCAAACACTTGGTCCTCTGGTGGTCCATCTAGCAATTCTTGGACTTCTGGTAACCCTTCTGGTTCGTGGTCTTCAGGTAGCCCATCCAGTCGCTCTTGGCCCTCTGAAAGTTCTTCCAGCAGCTCTTTCCCTTCTAGCAGCAGTAGCCCTTGGCCGTCGACAGGCAGTGGTAATACTAACGAGAGATGGTCTCCAGGCAGTTCTTCCGGTAATTCATGGCCGACTGGTAGTAGTAACCGCGGCAACTATAATAGCGACAGATGGTCTCCCGGCAGTTCTTACAGGAATTCATGGCCTTCTGGCAGAAGCAGCTCTAATTGGCCCTCTACCAACCAAAACACGGACTCTGCCTCTGGTCTTCATTGGCCTCATAAGGGCTCTCCAGCCAACTCTTTGCCTTTGGGTGAGAGTGGGACCAACTCTGCTTGGCCTTCCAGTCGAACTTCCAGCAACCCTGCGATAACTGATGGTACTAGCTCTGATTGGCCATTCAGCGGCTCTTCCGATGACTCTCTGCCATCCCACAATATCGGGTCCAACTCCGGGTGGCCTTCTGACACCAGCAGGATGAATTCTAACTTTCCTTCCAGTCGCAGTGATACCAATTCGGCTCAGCCTTCCGACAACAACAAAAACTTTCTACCTTTCAACGAGGGCACGGACTTGACTTCTATGCCTCAGAACAACGATTGGCCTGTGAGCAAGGGCGCAGACGTGCCTCCTCACAACAATAACAATGTCAAGGTTATCCCTCTCAGCAATCTCACAGAATTGCTCCCAAAAAGCAGCAACGAGGCCCAGTTGATGCCTAATAGCAGCAATACCACTGAAATGAAACCTACCAGTAGCAATAACACCGTCTCAGAGTCTACTGACTGCAATTGCACCGAGAAGTCTGCCAACAATAGCTCCAACGAAACAGCCATTTCTAATAGTAATACTACTAATTCTACTAATCAAGATAATGGCGAAGAAGAGAGCAGTGAAAACGAAGGTGGTGAAAATGAAGATTACGAAGCTGAAAGCAGCGAACAAATTGTTGATAATAACAATAAACACAACTGCAACCAATATAAAGCCCACTTTTGCGCCTATCCAAATTTGAATACTAATAACGCTAATTGCACCTCGACTTTCCAGTTCTCATGTGTCTGCTTAAAGAATGGCTATTGCGGAACAGCAAATGATACAAATTGGTGTGACGCATGTAATCAAGACGATAGAGTTGTAAGCGTTAGGGAGGGCTATCCATGCGAACCATATTGCTAACCATCCTTTCTTAAGGAAAAATTAATTATATGTTACGAATACCTTGTTTAAACAATTAATTCGATGATGTAGTAACTATTTATTTTTTCTCAGTCACGTTATGATTCCTTCTTTTTGATTTGTTTTTTAGTGTATAAAGCAACATTTGCATGAGCAATGCTATCCTTGTTAAGGTCAGTGAATAAACTGGATAAAATTTTGAAAAATACAGCTGCTCTTGAATTGAAAGAGCTTCAGTAGCGGCGATTCATGAAATGAAAATGATCGAGTTAAGGTTAAATTCGTGCCAACGTTCGTGTTAAGTCTTAATGGAAGCGTGATGTGAGAAATTTCTTACAGGAACGTTGAAGTAGATCTTTTGGATTCCCAAAATCATTCAATAGTTCGTCCTGTGAATGTCAGTAGCCTGAATTGACTGAATATCCATTTTCAAAAGTTCTGAATCAGCAACAGCTTATCATCAGTACCTTTAATTTTTTTTTTCAAATAAACGAAATACTGATCGAAAGCTGCGTTCAATTAAAAAAGCTTATGAGGAGAGAATGCTCATTCAACGACGTAGATTTTTTACGCTTTGTATTGGTTGCGATTCTGCACGTCCTCACGGTTCGGAAAATCAAATTCTATATTTTGCTTGCATGACTTTCGTTTAGGTTTAAAAGGAGTAAAACTTTAGTCTCATCAAATTCCTTAATAAAATTATTAGTTAATAAAATCCGTTGCGACAGACAGTATAATTAAAATACATTGTACCTCTTACTATTTGTGCCTACTGATGTCGAATTACTTGGTTTAACTGAAACAGTAAACGGGAAACGCTCGATTATTTTGAATTCCAACAATTGGAGTCTATAAGAAGAGAACTGCTTCATGGAGAGCAAATTGGAGACTCGATCATTGGTTTAATTACTTCCTGCTATCGATCTCTGTATTTTCCTGGATTGAAATCGCAATTCTGACAGAAAATGTCTCCCAAAGGGACTAATATGATAAAATTCTTTGGAATCAGAATTTTGATTGCCTAAAACGGCTTTATGTAGATCAGTTATGAACAGTCGCAAACATGGGTTGATATCGAAGATTAAAGGGTTTTCAGTAATTCCTTTGGACCCTCAGCGATTTTTCAAAATTAGGAAGCACTGAAAAACTCAGTAATGATCATTAACTCTGAAGGCTTCGACTATAAATACACGAGGATCTTTTTGAATTCTATAAAAAAAATAGGTGGATTTTGAATTATCTATCAAAATGAAGACTTGGAAATTAGTCAGTTTACTCCTGACAGGAACTATCATACTTTCAGTGGCATTAATCGCAAGTGCCGTTCGTTCCAAGAGCCAGCAAAATTACATCCCTATTAATTGGAACAATCGTGGTGGCTCCAATTGGCCGTACGGTGGCGGTGGTGGAACCATCTACGTTTGGCCTGACAATAGAGGAGGAAGAGGAAGCTATGTTTGGCCGGATAGCAACTGGGGTAATCGTACCGATAGAGGCGGCGGAGGCGATCGTGGAGGTGGTGGAAGAGATGGAGGCGGTGATCGACCCAGACCTCAACCTCAGCCTCGACCCACCCCTGACAACGGAGGCGGCACTGGCGGTGGTGGACGAGATGGTGGTGGCGGACGAGATGGAGGCGGTAATCGACCCAGACCTCAACCTCAGCCTCGACCCACTCCTGACAACGGAGGCGGCACTGGTGGCGGTGGCAATCGACCTAGACCAAGACCTAGGCCTCGTCCTCAGCCTCAACCCTACTATCCTGATAACAGCGGAGGCAATACCAACACGGAAAGCTGCAACACTCGCGGCGCCCATATCTGTGCCATCCCTGACAACAGTCAGTGTACCGATACCTTCCAATTCTCATGCGTTTGCTTAAATGATGGACTTTGCCAAACTGCAAACAACACGAACTGGTGTGAAGCTTGTCAAGATAGTAGAGTGTACAGTGTAAGAGAGGGATATCCATGCGATCCTTATTGCTAATTGGTCATTCTCTGAAAATAACGAAACCTGATCCTATGAAGTACCTGTGACGGCAGCATTTAATCCAATTAAAGAAACAATTACACATTTCAGCTAAATCATAAATCTACATTCTTCTCGAGTGATGACCTATATATAAATATAAATATTTGTTCAGAGAACTAAATTCGAAATATATTGACAGTTAAATTGACCATCTATTTGAGTTTTCCTATTTCCAGAGCACGAACTCGTTTAATAATAAGAAATACAACAAAATAAATTTCTCCTCCGTTTTTCAGTTTTTTAAAGAAATAGAATGATATAATTTAGTCGCTGGGAACATCTAGCGTTCAACTGTTTCAAGGCTTGTTTCAAGGTGCAAAGTGCCTTTTTCACATTCCATATAGTATTACTTATGAAGAAATGTAGTCAGTAGCATGAACTGATTGCTCTTGCAACCCTAAAATTTTTGAATCAGCAAATTATCGTGATCAGTATAAAACAATAATCAACAAAAAATGGTCAAATTTTCAATAAACCCACTTCTGAGAAAAGTTACCTTAGTAATTCTTGTTTTACACCAGAATCGTGTAATATATACATAGTGCTGCTAGTTATCCTCTTGCTACCCTCCCACTTTGTTTCTTTTCATTTCTAAAAGTTAGGAAAATCCTCTCATTCTTCTCCTTCATAAAATTATCATTTGAAATGGCATTAATCAAAGACAGTAGGAACCTGATCATACCATACTCAGAATTGTTTGAAACCACGAAAATCGAATTTTCCCGAATATTCTACACCTTAGGTCAACTAGCGTATTCTGAGAGTATTTGCATACATTCAGAGCTGGGGCCAATGGAAAAAATATATGAGAATCAAGAAATTAGGAGTAGAATCAAGTTCGGCCCAAGATATGTGAACAGAAGTGGTTTGAAAATTACGGTAACACAAGGATATTGATGTTTCACAAAATAAAAATAATGAACATACAGATGATTTTGCTGTGAAAACGCTAATGCTTGACGACATCCATACAAGGTATCGTCCATAGGAAAATCAAATTTAAAATAAGAGGGCACATTGCTCAAATTTTTGAATTGTTACTTGACCTAAGATCAGTAATTAAATCATAATAAAGAGTTAACTTCGAATAAGTAATCTAACCTTCACGAATATTTTTTCGTAATAAAGAAAGATTACTTGTTGGAACTACAGAAGTCGGTTTTAAGTGCGTTTCTTACTACATATCAGCTGAAAATTGAGGTAAGTTGAATTCTTTTAGAGGATTAAGTAGTTTTCAGTACTTCCTTCGTAGCTTGAGAAGCTTCATTGGAATGAAAAGCTGAACAATTCAGTAATAATCATCAGTCTGAAAAAAAGATTTTGGGTTTAAATACCCGCAGCTGCTTGTATTGCAAATATTTCAAAAAGATAGAATTTGAATTATCTCCTTCTATCGATATGAAGACCTGGAAAGCAGTCAGTTTAGCTCTAGCTATTATTCTATCAGCGGCATCATTTGCGAATGCGATTCGCTCCAGCAGCCAGCAAACAATTCGTGTTCAATACTAC
>ENA-UOTX01001302-UOTX01001302.1-compost-metagenome-genome-assembly--contig:-NODE-1302-length-19710-cov-6.298783_pt1 | contig 19710 bp, 11 predicted proteins | sample MGYA00238143_ERZ746982 | MGnify/ENA primary metagenome ERZ746982 (study PRJEB28758, sample SAMN06268862) | compost metagenome | isolation source: single cell | place: USA: California, Emeryville, Joint... | reverse complement strand
AAAGAATGAACCCCAATTGTTATTTATTCTACAAAAAAACTTATCTATATATCTTCGTCCTAATTTTCGCAATATTTACGAGTTACGCTTGGGTTGGAAGCGTTAATACAGGCAGTTTGGTTGTTTTCTTTTTGTTAATAGAGACAGTGGCTCTATATTAGCATACAAGCAAGGTAATACATTAATAAAACATTTAAAGAGTGATACCTGCAAAATTATTCACTAATAATAATAAAAATTAAATATTATGTCGGGTATATCACGGCTTTATCATTTTTTATGAAATAAACTGGAGTATTTTGAATAAATTCAAGAATGCTCTAACTTATACTCAAATTATTTGATTTTGCCGTGTCATACTTACGCTCTGAAAATTGGAAGTATTCACCTTGTATGATACCGATCAACAAATTCCATCACATTTCCTCGGGTTTCAGGTTCATGTTGCTCATTCAGTTTTTTATGTGAAGCTCATCTTGGTTTCATTATTCGTTTATCCTTTCTAATGAATCACCTGATATCTGTGGACCCTTTTCTTTTCATTCTGATCCAAGTGAACTATTTCTTAGTAGGTTGGGTTGGAATTGAGACCGTTCAAGTAACAGACAAAAATTTGTGAGAATATTGAGACATATTAAACTTGGATCACGTATTAAAACATTACAGCTAATGCAGACTCCCTGGCAGACGAAAAAGATAATTTCACTTTCAAGTTTCCAGGGATCGCAAGAGATCTTTTTTCTTCATGACGATAAATTGTAACACTCTCGTAATTTGTAAAGAAGTGTAAACGCAACAAGGACAGCCAAACCATAGTTTTTTTTTGACATCCACATTTCAACTAATTTACACATTGCTGGTTCTTCAATTGTACCATGTTAATATTCAACCCAAAGGGAACTATTCAGAACTATATCCCTTTGTTATTTTCATTTTGGGGTGAGGGCTGTCACGATGACGTATTTTCTCTATATCCAAATTTGTTTTGTTTTGTGTATTGTTAAGAGTCGCCGAAGTAAATATACCAATCAGAGGAGGATTAATGGTTGCCTTAAAACTTAGAAAATACAAAATTGTCAAGATGTTTTCATTTCTGATAAAGCCTTTCTGAGAGTAAATATTTCTTTTTTCCATTAATCCAACAATATTAGAACCAATTTCTTGTCGGATTTCATAAATCATAAAATCAGAAAACTAGGTGTTAGTGGTTTTTTTCTGACTTATTCAAAAAATACTGAAATGAATATTTTATTAACAGGGCTAGAGTCTTTTGATCACTAGAATGACTTCTTGAAGAAGTCTCAGATTCTGAAAGAGGGTAGCATTCAATTCTTTATGAATTCTATCCCGTATTTTGAGTTAATTCTATCCTTATCTAAGGCTCTACAGGTAAATTTTATCATATTAAGAAATTTTGAGGATCGTTAACAACCTTGTAAAGGATATTTACGTTTGCAACGATAAACTACAAAGTTCATAATTAACTCTCAGACATCTACATAGTCATCTGATCGAAAGAAAGGTTTTCAATTGACAAATCCAAATCTATTGAAGAAGAGGGCTGCCCTCTCACTTTTTGGTAGTTTATTCGGTGTCCTGCTAGGTTAAAACCATGCGATGAAACGCGAACGCATGAAGCTGCCATTAGCTAATCAATTGATAAGATAACAACATTATTTATTTTTATTGTGTATAAACCTTGAAGAAGTCAAAGTCTCTGGGAATGAAGACTCAATAATTTGTTTTTCCATCTTTGAAAGCAGAGAAAATTCCGTCCTCGAGTTATCGGTAAACTAAATCGTCTCTTGTGATGAGTTGAGTTGTAGCAACAGGGTCAAGTACTCCCTCTGGATTGATTATCAGGTATTTGCTGTGGCTTGAGTTGGGCGCTCGAGATTCATTTGGATTGCTTTGGTTCATTGCGATCTGAAATAAAATTAAGCTGAAATCTTTTTGCTTCAAATTTTCATACACGAAAATCACGAATTTCTGTTTCGAATAAAAAGTCGAATTTTTTTTTTTTAGAAATGAAGTAGTGTAACTTTTTTACCGTGGAGGGTTCAGCTTGTCCAGTACCCAGTTACGCGATTTAGTGAGCAGAGGGAGTTTAATATCCAGTCAATCAGATGTTTTGTTTTTCTCCCTTTCCAATGGAATTCCAGCCCAACGAACGAAAAAGCCTAAAAAACGTGAGTACTTTGATATATTTATATAAAGGCTTTATTTGAGGGAAAGAAATAAAAGTAAAATTAGCGAGAGTAATTTACCTTTTCTCAACAAAGAGTTTTCATTTTCAAAATAGAAACTTCGAATGAAACTAGCTTTTGCATCGACATATCATTTGGTAGTTGTGAGAATGCGAAGTTGCGCTCTTCGGAATATCGCTATGTTTCTTCGGTTTTCGAATTAGATTAGAAAGATTTTATTTGGATCTAATTTTTGCTTGTCTAGATACAAGAGTCGTCAACAACGACTTATGTCGTTGACAAAATAACATATTCTATTGTTTGGAGCGACAAATCTTTGGAAGAGCACCTTGCGGTTCCTTACTCGTGACAGCAGTGAAAATCACTAAACCAAGAGAAAGCATGCATCTAGTACAATATTCACAGTAGTGATAACGGTGCCCATCAAATTTATCAAACTTGATTGCCGAATGAAAAGTAGTCAGATGGAAATAATACTTTCAAAACCAAGATATGCATTATAGTTGGGCTCATGATTGTTTGTTCCATATTCAAGAATTATTTTAAGCTTAAAGAGTTGCGAATCTTGAATCCTATAGAAACTGGCTTTCATCAAAAAGAAACACCTTCCTTTCAAATAAAGAGCAGCTCCTCGTAGATCTCAATAGTTGAGAACAATGTTTGATATTATCTACCAATTCTAACGCACCATGCATGTTAGGGAAACATTGTAGTAATTTCTGCTTTTTCTAATATAGTCAAGACTGGTTTGGCTTCATTAGTTCTTAAGTACAAGCTCAACAAGAAATAATTTTCATTGCAGATACTTGAAGAATTAAGCTTTAAATTATGACAGAGCTCGAAATTTGTGTGGAACTCACAAAAGATATTTAGATAGATAGCACTCTATAGCACCACCTGTTTGACTGATAATTAGAGCAAAAGCATGTGACATATTACCAAGATAAGGAAGAAGTATCCACAGAATTTAAGCTGTAAATGTAGGATTGACTAAAATGAATGAAAATGAATTCATTAAGTAGCATAACTGTAAAATCCTGATTCATTGAATCTCGAAGCAACAGATTTGAATCAGCAAGCGAGCCACTTTGTATGAAGCATCGATCACTAAATTTAATACAATAAAATACCCTCTTTGCTACAGCTATTAAATTTCAAATGATAGCATGGTCAGAAAGTACATTATAACTTCCAATAGGCTCTAATTGATAACTTCCATCCCTTGGAATAGTAGCCGAGATAATTAATAGCACAGCTATCGCAGCAGCGCGATGATAACTAACTCAAACTCATAGATCTTGTAAAGATATATGGATCAATCACGACGAGGTAATCTTTATACCTCAGCTTTCATTAACTCAGCAGGGAATGCGCTTTTTATTGTCTAATTGAGATCTATAGCATATCTAATCCGCGATTTCTGCTATTCTCAAGAATCTATAATCTTGCCTTTTCTTTTTTGATTAATTTTGATCCTGAATTAATCCAGATCTTTTTATTTGCCATTTCTATCAATTTTTAATTTTGAGGAGTTAAGGAAAAAACCCTGCTTAATCAAAACAGCTTTTCTATTTTGCTTTATGCGCGAGCTTCGGTAGTAATAATTAAATTGCGCTGCATCAAAAAAAGTTTTCAAATAAATTGCGAAGTAATTAAGTTTTGATATCACAGATCATCGATAGAAACTTAAGCGAAGAGAATATTTAGGAATTTTTTATAGAAAAACTTGAAAGTCAACAGCAAAGTATTAGACTTGAGAGATGGAATTCCTAGCCAACAGGATACTCTTTGCTGTGACTTAACATTACTTGTGTAATTAGCAATTTGGTTCAAAATTTCTATCTATTCTTTTGGATCTAAGCCCAACGTTTCTTCAGAATTATTAATGATCAAAGCTCTGCAAGTAACTCCAAGAGAGCAAGCAGACAGCTTAGGTTTTCATTTTCATAATAGAAGGCCATTTTGCCAACTTTCTCCGAAAATTAAATCGCACTGCATGTCAAACCTGGAAGCGAGCAATCAGGGCAAAATTTGACGGGAAATAAGGAAATATTTTCGAGCGACATAGTGAGAATAAAGTACTAGCTGCCTCAGACCGAAAAGGAACTTGTAAAAGGGGTTTTCTGTGCCAGTGTAAATTCTTAGCTGGAATTTCTTAGCCTTCAGTATCATGACGTTGAATATTTTTTGTTCTGGAAGATTACGGAAAATAATTTTCTCTAATAGAAGATTCCAACCCGACGCATCCCAAACAATGATCACTTTTTTTCTAAAATTCCATGTGTTCTCTCGAACCAAGACTGGCAGCAATTAAATTTATTTCTTTCATCTTACCTCCGAAGAAATAGATCAAACAAGTTTTGCGGACAGGAGCAACTGCAAGAGAGACCTTGGAGAATTTACAGGACTTCATAAGCGAAAAAATTTCTCGGATTTAGAGAAGGTTGGAGGTGCAAGTTTCTTGCCTTACATGATCTGAGTAGAAACGTTAGAAGCAAGCGTTGGTGTAAAACGCTCTGATATTTGGAGATTTTGAAATTTATCTTGCGTGGAGTTGTTTGCGTTATTTGTTCTGAGCTTGAAACATTTTATTAAATCAGAAGAAATTGCGTATAAACTATCGCTAACCTGGAATCAAGAAGAAGCATTTGAAGTCTCCTTAAAATTAGTAATAATTAAAATTTGAAGAATTATTTAAATAAATATCTGTATGGAACGAACCGAGACTGTTAGCTTCCACGAGAAAGTTATGAATTCTTTGCCAAAGTCTCCTCGAAAACGGTTTATCGAGGTACTTTATGGAATGCTAGGGGTAAAATGACAATCTTGCCTAATTGGTTTATAATGCTTCAAGAATGAAGGAAATGCTGATATTATTAGTTGGAACCCTGATGGATCGTCTTTTACTCTGAAAGGTGAAGCGCAAGAGTTTGAAAAACTACTTTCAAAATATTTCTCGCATTCCAACTACACGTCATTTACAAGACAGGCACTCGAACTTTGATTTGATCTCTCTAATTCTACAATATCAATAATAGCTGAACCTCTATGGTTTCAAGAAATTGATGACACCAGGAAATGATAGGATTTATCAGAATTCTAGATTTTGTAGAGGAAAAATGTATATAACACCTGCTCTACATATCAAAGTTTAAAACAATTTATACCTAGAGAGTTACTAGGTTCTATCAAAAGAAAAAAACATCAAGAAAGTATGCCTGCGAGCGATCTCAAGCAATTTCCAAAGGTAATTCTTTCCAAAAATAGAAGCATTGTTCATTAACCCGATATTTGATAGCCTGATTATGATGGCTATGACTATCGACATGCAACATTGTTAGCTGAGTTAGAAAGTGCATATCAAACTATCTCAAAGCTGCGATACGAAAATGAGAGTCTCAGAAGGATCGCTGTGAAATTTCGGTGAATTAAATTCTTAGTTTTACTAATTAATGCTTAGGGCTAGAGAAAATATTATTGGTGCGAGTAGTCAAAATCAAATTCAAAGGCCAAGAGAGGAATACAATAGCTTCTCTCATCAAAATATTTGGGAACGGTACCCAAATTTGAATGTTTCTGATTTTAGCAGAAACAATTTCGAATTCGAAAATGCACGAGGCAATTCTACGAGTTCCACTGTAAGATTTAGGAAACAAGCCGTCTTTTTACTATTCTTTCACTTAGATGGATCAATCTTATTCCGTTACTGACTGGAGACTCGTTGGAAATCCAATAAGCTCCCAAAATTACTCATCTCTTCAATTTCCAAGTCAAAATTTTCCTCAAGAAAGAGCATTCACCGAAACTCTAGATAGTGACTTGTCCACAAATATTTACAACAACAGCTTCTGATCTGTTTTTTTTTTTTAATTCTTCGATTTTTTCATTCATCAATACTGCTTGCTGGATCGACTGATTTATCCAACTTCACAACTTAAAATTACATACATGACTTCAATATAATTGCTACCTTTCTCACTACTTTGGTTTCTGTTTTACCTTGAAAGTATATTCTAAGGATAGGTTGACAGTCGTCTTCATAAAGTTAGTAATTAAAACTTCTCTATAGCCCGAATTGGTCTTTGGTTCTGATAGCGATGTAAGTATGAGCTTCGACTCGAAAATTTGTTCATTAAAATATGTACGTTAATGTAGTTGCCTTCTTTATGCACATTCTAAGCTCATAGACCTGTTAATTCCTCTAAGCTACTCATTTTGTAAGCCCTATGAGAAACTTTGCTGTTGATAAGCAGGTTCTCGCATCTTATGATTTCACACGAAGGCAAGAATTAATTCGAAATATTCGGAGTAATCAGCGTAGCTTTCATTATAAATCGCACGTAAGAAATATAGGAGCCTGATTAGTTGTTTGAGATCGGAACTATTCGTAACTTAAGCTCGCAAATCAATAATTCCGGTTGACCCACCAATCATTGTGATTGGGTCACTCTTTGACAACGCGGTAAAGCTGAAGAATCGCAGCTTGATGATGCGCTAGCGACAAGAACGCAAATGCATTTAGGATAACCACTGTGCCCTAACTCATTTATTTATTTTTCAACGCAAAAAAAAATTACTTTTATTTGAACGATAGCTAAGAATAAATTCCAATATTTAACTCGATTTTTGATAAAATGATCGCCGCTTAATTTTTTCCTCCTTACGGATAGCTGAAATAGGGGTAGCTTTCATGTAAGAAATCACCAAAACAACAGAAAAGCAGAACATTTCGCACGGAGAAGAGGAAACTTAGGTGGCGAAGTCAATCAAACTTGAAGAATCAAGCAAATTAAATAAATAAACTATTATCCAGCTCTTAAATATACACGAAACTGATTCATTTCAGCTACAGCTTTATGAAGGATCCTAAACCGCGGGTTTGATGTCCTCCTTACCTTCATAGCAGGAGAATACCTAGAATTTCAGACCTGAAATATTTAATAAATTTTGATATGCTCGCTGCCAAATTTTTTTAGTTATAGGAATGCTCAAAAACCAAATAATTCTGGAAGTTATATTTAAAACGTTTTACTCTGATCATCAAACCCGATTTAGAGCAAGTTAGAATGGGTTTTATATAATAAATGCTGCCCTCAAAAAAATCGAAGATATAAGTTGAAAGTCACTCAGAACTGGTAATAATTAAGCATTAGAATTAGCGCAAATATCTGATGGAAAGAGGCGAGACGACTAGTTTTCGTGAGAAAGTCATTATTTCAGCGCATTCGAAACATGTAGGCCCTCAAAAGCGGTTCATTGAGATACTATATGGCATGCTAGAGGTAAAGTTAACTTCTGAACTTATTGATTTATGAATATCTCCAGGATGAAGGAAATGCTGATGTTATTTGTTGGGATCCTGATGATGGGCTATCTTTCATGCTGAAAGGCGAAGTCCAGGAGTTTGAGAAAATGCTCGCGACATATTTTTCACATTCCAACTACTCCTCATTTATTAGACAAGTGATCAAATCTCTTAATTCATAAATGAATGAATAATAATAGTTGAATTTCTATGGCTTCAAGAAAATGACATCACCAGGAGGCGCTCGGATTTACCAACACCCAAAGTTTTGCAAAGGGAAAACGTAATGTCATTTCTCCCTATCGTAATTAAATTAATTTTTTTCCTTAGAGAGTTGCTAAGCTCAATCCAAAGAAAAAAATTCAAAGATAGCACACACGCCAAGGATGAGCATTCTTCACAGGTAATTCTGTTCCAAAAATTACACTCTTAAATAATTTCAATAGCCTGACTCTTGCTATCGGCATACAGCGGTGCTAGCTGAATTAGAAAGTGCTTACCAGACTATTTCAAAACTTCGATACGAGAACGAGACTCTCAAAAGGATCACGAGGAGATATCGGTAAGTCTAGACCTTATTCTAATGAATTAACGCCTACGAATTAGTGAAAGCATTGCTCTTCGTGGGAACAACCCGCCTCAAATCCAAAACCCGAGAGAGAATTATCAATTCACCACCTATTATCAAAATATGCGAGAGCAATGCCTAAGTCATTTTGCTACTCCGCCGCCCAATGTTGCAACTAACAATTTGGAGAGGGAGATGAATGGGTTCCCTGTAAATTCAGGATACAATCCTAATTATTTAAGCCAAGAAGGTTTATTCGAAGAAATACCAATCGACGAAGACATGCCCCTACCTCAGTTCTCCACGAATAATATAGGTGATAATCTCCCAATGAACTTTTCTAAGAGGTATTAAGTTAATGTCATTTATTTTTTTAATGATCCGTACATTCTTGGGTTATATTAATACGTATTTCATTCACTTGGGAAAGTGATTTATATTATATTTATTGAGGACAGGAAAATGTAGAGTAATCTTGATATTAGTTTCAATTTTACAAAGCAATTAGCAGAAGGTAAAATTTCTAATTTTTTATTGTGTACTATGATTAAAATAGAAATTTAAATGAAAAAATTTACATAACAATTTTGTTCAGGAGTCCGTAGAACTACAATTTAACGAACTACAGATAGTTAGCATGCTAACTATCATTAAAATACAGAGAGGAGCCAAAAGTTCAAGAAGAATATAGCATTATCTTAGCTTAAAACTCAATTAATTCAAGAAAGACCAAAAATAATTGATCTCACGTATTATAATAGGAAAGAACAATCAAGCCTATTTTCTCTTTTCGTACGAAATGAAACCTACCTCAAATTTAGCAAACTAAACTTAAAAAAATTTCACCTCAGAAATTTATGACTATAATGTTAATTTGAATAAATCCTTGAGGTATTACCATATTTCAGCTCTAATCTGTATAACTCACTTCATCACGCGAACATTTTTCAATATTTAATCTAGTTACTTCGATGGTATAGATTTCATATATGAGCTAAATTTTTGCTGTTGTCCTGTGACTTCACGAGTCCTTTCAATATGTTACGAGTCCTCCCATTTTTTGATTGTATATAGATGCATATTCTTGGAACAAGACCACAAACTCACTCGTTGGATTCGACAAGAGATTCGCCCCCTGGGTTTGAAATGCATTCAAAAAATGCGCTGTTCTAAGTCCAACCCTTTGCTCTGTCAAATCATCCAATCTAGTCGCAATCAAAGGGTTGGTTCTGAAAGGATTTGCCTATTAACATTAATAAAAAAATATTATTCAAATCCAATCGCGTTCTCGTTCATTTTACCAAGTGCTGGCTCATCGCGATGATTTGCTCACTCTCTTCATTGAGAATTTTAATCTGTTCCCTTAGATAAGTCTTGATTTCCTCCTCTGTTAAGCTTCCATCTGCGGTCTCAGAACTAACAAGCCATGAGAGCGTCGAATACCTTCATGATCAAAGAATACTTGTATCTGTTGGCAAAAGAGGTGCTCAGGGAGTATATGTCAGGAGAGACGGCAGCCATCGTATTGACACAAGCAACCCAGTAGTCTTGAGGAATACCAAGTTCCTGTAAGAGAGCAGCCTCGACTCTTGTAATTGTAACATCAATTTGATCGTAGAGTTGCTCAGCCAATTTTACATAGGCTTTGATATCAGCAAAGACCTCCTTTCTCTCTACAATATCACGAGTAAAGATAAATTTGATCGCGCTGCTTACCCTGGTTGTTTTTATCAATGATTTCTTTTAGTTCAGGTCTCATCTGCGTGTAAAGCTCGTCTTTGATTTTCAATCCCGTTTCAAGCTGGATCTTTCCCGCTATGACTTCCTCTGCAATTTTTTTTTTAAGCTCTTCGCTGATTGGTTGCAACTTTGCAGGCAGTAATTTATTCATTTGTCCTAAGCTACATAAAAGCCAACAAATGTCAAAAAAGGGCTGTGATGAGATTTATTTTTTTACAAATTGTTAACAAAATCGTCAGGTTTTTCGCCTTCTTCTGGCTCTAAAGAGAAATAGCTTAGATAGAGTCTTAATGAAGTTTTTACTCGAAATTTTGTCAATTCGAGGTTTGTACCCTTCAACTTGCTTCTGGATCTCGTCAATGTTATTGTCGTCAGCTTGGAGGTTTTGAGTCAGAACAGAAATTTCTTTTTCATAAGCCTGTTGTTGCTCTTTGAGTAATTTATCGACCTGAGCGTCGAATTCTTGGATGGTTTTCAGTTTGGCGGCTTGGAATGTTTTTTGAAGTGCCTCGATCTGTTTCTCTAAGAGAGTATTTTTGGCTTCAAGCTCTTGAATTTGGGTGTCAATGTCTGCCATCTTGTAGTCACTGTCGATCTGTAGTCCTCACAATAAATTTTTAATTATCATTGTCATGAGTAGAGTGCTTAAATACTGAGAGTCTTAGTTAAGCATCAGAAATAATGACTTCCTATATCATTTTTACTATATCATTTAAAATGGTATGCATGATTAATACTTTCATTAACAGGCAATGGTTTTGAGAAGATTGATGGTGCTAAAAGGCAAGATTCTTATGCTTTGAAATCGATGGCCTGAACAATGGAATTTATGGAGATGAAAATAGGGTATCTTGTGATATCATCTCTCAAATCAGAATAAGTTTCCTTACTCATGCCAGCTATTACCTTTCAATTTCTGGTCTTCAGGATCTTTCCCTTAGAGACCTGCAAAAGCGATCTTATCTGTTTGCTTGATCATACATGATTGACGGTATGAATCGAGCCAAAAGGGTAGCTTCCCCTTTTCCAACGCTGTAGATACCTATCAATCGCGAGTTTTGTTCAAATAGCGATTTTTAGCCAACTGATAGCTCAGATTAAAGGCTGATTTCGGTGACTAACTTTCCGAGCAGCATCTTCATTAGTTCCCATAGGAATTCGAATTAGTTCGCGAAATAGATAATGGATGAATTAAATGAACGATTTAGACTCACAGTGGAGAAATTTCTCGAAAAAAAAAACTGATTTCCGATATGAATTATCATCATTATTGTGCTTGCTCAGGGCCATTTAATGTCTATCCAGGCTATGTTATGAATTAGTCAAATGCAACATAACAAATGTTGTCGAAAAGCAATAATAATTCATATAGGAGAAGGTATTGAAATATTGGATGCGCAATTGTTCGTGTTGGAATACAATGGCTGGAAAATGATATCTAATTTATTAACAAAAAAAAAAAGAGCCTAAAGTTCTCAGTCTCACTGCTATCAGCTATATCTTCCAGGCCTCTGAATTGAGATCCTTCTACCAGTTGTCAATCTTCAAGAAGATTGCTTCTCCGAGTGTACGATTTATTAGCGTTGCAGAGTTATTTAATTTATCCTTTAATCCCAGGATTGAGAGTATTTCACTTCTTAGGCAAGATTGGATTAATCTTCTGCCATTACCATAAGATGTTATTTAGAATTAACTTTAAAGTATGCTTCATGCTTGGATCCATAAACAGTCTTTTTGTTGAATAAGATTCCTATATTAGATTCTCCTCTGAATGAGTTTCTACTTAAAGTGTGAAGCTAATCCTCGACCTTGAGAGTATTTTCTACTTGAGATGGAAAAGTCGACATGATGCTGAGCTATAAGAGCATTATCTAATTAGAGCCTGCAGGAACTCAACAAATCTGTTCTCATGGTATCTTTTAGAATTGATTGATTTCTGATCAGAATGCAAATTATAAAGTTGTAACTGGATTGACCACGCATGAGTCAACAATTTTTGTTGGCATTTAATCAGCTCGAATGTTTGCACTTAAAAAATCTATGTCATAAAAGAAAGGGCCTTTGATAATTCAGAAAAAGAAGCATCAGGTTCTCGAACCAAACCTCGATTTAGCAGCTCAAATGATTTTCCTTTTAATGTGAGTTCCAGAACGGATTTATATTGCCAATGATAGGCTTCTTTCTTTCAAAAACATTTGATCAGTCAGACCCAAGAAGAAGCTTGAATCATCAGTGTTGATAGTAATTTTTGTTATCTTTGCATAGGAGGGAGTAGGCTGGTTCATATTACAGGAAATTTTACTTTAACTCTTGATTTAAATAGCAGGCGTTTTATATCTTATATAATTTAATCAAAAACTGATGGAAAGAGCTAATTCTATCAAAGAATTCATTTGCAGAGTTCATTCAGGCGAGCCAATTCGTAAGATTAGCTACGGCTTTGGCAGCATCTCACTTTATTGTGTCGAATGTCTGATCAATCTCGACAAAATCGTCCCAAGAAATCTCCATGCTGTCGAAAATCTCCTTAACCAAGCCGTCAAAGTCCAAATTCACGACAAAGAGCTTGCTGCAAAAACTCGGCATCTTCCAGATGGCGTCGCTGAGGTCCTTCACAAAGAACAAGAAATCAAAATGCAACTCGCAGATCATATCGAAAAAGAAAAGGCCAGAACTAATCAAACTTTCGATAATCTCAAGCAGCAATTCATCGATCAATTGGAGAAAAAGAGAATCGAAGCTCTTAAGCTCCTCGATGATCAACTCGTCACGTTAGACATCAATTTCAAGCTCTTCTCTGATAGAATCAAGGAATGTCAAGAGGGCTCCACGAAGGACATGACCTTCGAGTCTCTGGTCTCTCAAATTAATCAATTAGAAGATTCCAGAGAATTAGAAAAGTTCTTGGCGCTATTAAAAAGCGAAATTGACGAGAAACAAAGTTTCATCGGGTTGAAGAGCGAAGAAATTGTCCAAAGCATGCATGCAGGAGTCACAGAGATGAGCCGCGCGTTGTCCGAAACCACTAACAAGATGCCGACTTCGTTGTTCGGTGATCCGATTAAATTCGAAGAAATTCAGTCGAAATACACTTCGGCTGTAAATAAGTGCCTTGCAGAGATCCAACTCAGTTTAGTGAACCCGATTGCCAAGCTATCACTCACATCTATAGGTATTGATTCTCTCATTATCAAGGAACAGAAATACGTGAACTTGATCAAGCATTGGCTCTCCGAATCAGGAGTGGCGTCTGGAAAATTCGAATTGATTTATCGCGCGTCGAAGCATGGCTGGGGAGGTTATAACTTCCATCAAAAGTGCGATAAGAAAGGGCCGACTGTAGTCGTTATTCAAGCGACCACTGGAGAAAGATTTGGAGGCTATTCGCCATTTGATTGGATATCAGATGGAACAGGCCCTTATTTCCCAACCACTAAGAGTTTCCTTTTCTCGCTAGATTCTGAGGAAAAGCTCGGAGTTAAGGAACAGCAGCATGCGGTATATTCGCACTCGACGTGGGGTCCTTGCTGGGGAAATGTTTCTGATTTGGCCATTACTGACCAGTGTCATGTTAGTGGAAGCTACTCGGATACTGGTAATACTTATTATCAGTTGAAAGGCCGTAAGTATTTCACAAATGAGAGAAGTTTAGTTGTGAAAGAGTTTGAGGTGTTTGCTCTCCAGTAGCAGCTTCAAGTCCACAACCAATCATAAAAGAAATCGATTAAATTTGGAATAAATATCAGTGAACTTGGATGTTCTTCATCGCTCCATTGGCTAAGGATATCTTTTATACATACAATCTCTTATGCGAAATAATAGTTAGAGGAGTTTGAGTTAAGATTGAGTTGATACATATCATATGAAAAAATGCAATATTCAGTTTCGAAAGAGCTTGAAATAGCTCACCCTTAAGGCGAATTATAGTTTCTAATCATACTCTCACCAAACGTATGAATAATTAAAGCTGGCTCTCAACTTTCTCGCAATATCTGATGATAATGAATTTTAGCACCCATAGTATGCTGTTGTTTTTCGAGAAAAATGAATACATACAATATAATGAACGACTAGCGAGGCAAATGATATATACTTCATTCTACTGCAAATTGTGGTTAGAGGAGTCATTTATCAAGAACACTTAGCTCACAGTTAAGTATGAGAGCTGGATAGGAGGAATTAGCTCATTGCCAACATCTTTGCCTCCGTATTCATAATTAGAATTGATGGTGAGAATCTCTCGTTCTTCTTTTTTACATTGTGGCGATCTGGTTTGTGATGCAATTTGACCATATTTTGACTCTTTGGCATCTGATTTATGTAAAGCACGCTTTTTCATATAGAAACACTCATGGAGAGTTTCATAATTCTGAAGAATGCTGACTTAGATCCTCAAAATTGACCTGGCAAGAGCAGACAGCTGACAGTTTCATTGTTCAGGTCTCTGAATTCTCCGAAAGAGAACAATTGATTTTTTTTATTTTTTGTACTACCAATCCCAGCTCTTTGATTTCTGTTGTTAGGTCGATCTTGCTGGTTTCGATCAGGTTTGCCCCATTACCTCAGTAGTACGTGTGCTGTGTTCCATCATCTTGAGAAATTCTCCAACCCAATGTATCCAGAATGTTTTTCATTTGGAATCTTCTTCCGAAGAAAAATTGTATCTGACAGAATATCGCTTATCATCCTATCATCGATTCTGAGATCCTTAGAACTCGCAATTCCTTCATCAAATACACTACATTAGACACGGAAGAGTAGCGCATCCAATTTGGTTGCCATCATAACTAATTTTGGGGATATTGAGAAGACCAGAGTCAATATAGCGGTATTAAAGACGAAGTAGCTCTTGTATGAAGAGGGTTGTTGCTGTATCGTCATAGTTTTTGTTGACGAATTCATTTGTGGAGTCAAAAATCCAGATGATAGCGTTTCTCATGTGAATGAATTGTAGGAGGCTCGAGCATTTAATAAGAAGCTGCTTTTAGGAGAGGTTTGAACTCTTTGTAGAGGAGTTAAACTTTCGAGAGGATCTTAAATTCCATGTTGGTCTTCTGTAAACGCTCCATAAGATTCGATTTGCTTTGTACTGTACCCTGTGAGAATTCAAATATCTTTATTTATGAGAAATCATAGGCTTGATTAATTAACTTATTGGAAAGGCTCCTGCTATTAAACTTGCTTAAACAAACATTGAAAATATGGAAATTACAACTAATAATATTCTAATTCTTCTATTCAGGTTCACAAAAGAATTTGAGTGGGCATTTTATTTGAAAAAAGAAATGTATTTTGTTGCGTTACAATCAGCAATAACTTAATCCTTAAAGGTAGTAGAACTTATGTAATTATTTGATATAACAAGCACCAAATGTGTTATTATCGTGCTCCAAAAAATACTTCATCTCGAAAAGACTATTTTCCTTTGAGAATTTAAATGAATCCGACAGAAAATGCCCAATTTAGTGAATAATCAATGCTTCGAAACAATATCAAATTTACGATCAGACTCTGCCCGCCAAGATTTCCTTGTTACTAACACCTTCCCCGTCGACACTTCAATAATTTTTACGCTTGTATCATCTGATGAAGTAGCCAAATATTTTCCGCAAGCACTCCATTTAACCGAACGGACGTAATCTGAGATTTGTTATTTCCAAACAAAAAGTAAAATTTTCTCTGGTAGAAATCATATTTACCAGTATGGACATTAGCAAACTGTTGAACTATATCATCTTTTCTTTTATCCAGAATAGCAGCGAATTTGTCGCGATGACTGAGGGCAAGCAATTCACCTTGAGGATGCCAATCAATCCAAGTTACACCTAACCACATTATCAGTGAATCAGTGCCCCAAAAAACGAAAGCAAAGACACCTTCTCCCATGCAACCCTTGACGCGATTAACGACCTGTATTGTTTCAGGATCAGTAAATTCGACGGTCGAACCATCATGTGTTGTCGCTATCAATGCAAACACAGGACTCCAACGGCATTTGTTAAACCAAACTAAAATACCAAGCCTGTTAAACTGAACACCAATCAGAGGCTACCACAATTGGAGTTTCTGGTGCGAGTTTCGAACACTTGCCCGGAATCTAAGTTGAAAATAAACTTGTGTCCTTCTTTATTAATGCATGTGGCAAGTCTTCCTTCAGGATCAAAATCCAACCCTTGAACTAAAGCTAAATAAAATTTAGTTATGAGTATTTATGTCATGTTAACTTACAAGTTCGAGGCTTGATTTTCTGAGCCTTTAACAAGCGCATCGAATCGTAGCTAAACAAATGGTACGCGGTCTCTCCTGCTGATAATAGTCCCAGGAGTTTTCTCCTTTCATTCACCGCGATATCCAAGATCCCTTGCGTGGATTATCACTTTTTAATAAAAGAGCTTAAAATTACCTCCAGCAGTATCGCCGTGCTCATATACTTTTTTGCTTGTTTCCGAAAGCTCTAAAATTTCGAAATTGGAGAAATCACCCCAACTGGATATCGAAGAAATGAAATAATCTGTTCCTTTTAACGGTTGTATCATCGTAAAACCTCTTTGTGTGCCTATTGACCGAGCAGGATCAAAAAAATAATTGTTTTGGAGATTACCAATGTGACTGAGCTGGGCTCCTTCATATATGAAATTAATGTTGACAGCTTCGTCATTAATACTTGAGATATATATCAAATTTGTTTGTTGAGAACACCAATAAAGTGAAGGAGTTTCTTTATAGTTCCATATCTTGTTCTTGCTCAAGATTGCTGGGGTTTGACTTTCTTTCATAGGACTCGCATTTTCTTGGATAGTGACCTGAACATCACCGGCAATTTCTTCGTGAACTGAAGTTTTCTCCTTTTCTTGTTTGCCTTCATCATCTTGAGGTAGCATGACCGGGATTTTTGGTTCTTGGACTTCCTTCCTTATGTGAAGACTGTCATGAACACTAATACGTTCAGCCAAATTTGGATGAAGCATTCCAAGAAGAAGTTTGTGGGTTGATATGTCGTCTGTGAAATCCGCGATGATTTTGGTTAAATTTTCTTCCCTTAGCTCGACTTCTCCTTTCTCAGGAATAATTGCATCCCCATTCAAAAGCTTTTCGCGGTGTGAAGGCCCAATTCCTAACACTTCCAAGGCTGATACTCCTAAATTATAGATATCAGCTTTTCCAGTTTCTATCTCCTGGCCTTCAAGCAAAGCATTCGACTGAAAATACAATTAGGATAATGAATGATGAGAGGAAACAGAATATATTACTTCTTGCTCATTGAATAGATTCTCTGCCCAGCCTGCGAGAAAAAAAGTGTCTGATATCACGCTGTGATAGATATTTTGCAGGTTAATCTTTTTCTTGGTGGCTATTTTCAGGTGTTTTGAGAGATAAACCAGATCAGCGGCAACTCCTTTGCTCATTTGCTCGATATTCTCGCGGAGTAAGCTGACATCTTTCATGGATAAGGGTGAACAAGACTCTCTCAATACAAATGCTATCAAATTTCCGCTAACCTCGAAATCCTTGAGTATCACCTCTGATGGCTCTGTGAGTCCGAGTCTCAGGCATGTATATAAAGCCTCTTGTAGGAAAGTTGTCGTGGCAAGATCTCTGTTTTTGAGATATTCTTGAGAATGTACGTCCAGAACTCGAATAATGCAGTTTTGATTACTCTCTCTTGAGATAGCTTTGAAGGTTTTATGGGAGAAGCCTTGCTGAACAAGAGTGAAATCGGTATATTTTTCAAGTAGTTTAGGAGGAATAATCTGTGCAGACTCCATTTGTTCAGGACAGAAAATTTTATTTTCTGAGTAATTGTAAGATATTTTGTATATTACAATGGATAAACCGCTAACTTAAAGGTAGTAAATGGGAAAAATTAAACTCGTTGTAAGGATAACTTTTTGAATTGGCCGTGGATAGCACACAAATGAGTATTCCCTCAGCAGTAACATCAAAATTTTCCGAGAGGATTGTAAGCATAAAATAATATATCTTATAGATTCAAATTTATTGGAATTTCCAGCAGAAAGGAGGGAAGAGAACGTCTTTGTGATGAGAATTTCAACCTTTGGAAGACTTAGACGCATTTTTAAGAGTATCAGTTCAATTGGAGGACGAGTGAGTTGGGCTAGCCTACTTGTAAAGCATGTTCAACAGATATTGTTTAATTTGCAATTTAAGCTGCTGAGTTTTTCCGATGCTTAAAGGATTTTGGCAGTGAGGGAGATTCTTAAAAAGAAAAAGTAAGAGTTGTCAACCAATGGACCTCCTAACGCAATTCGTTTTCTGATCGCGGAAATGCTGGAAATATTAATAAATTTTCTCTTAGTTTCGCAATAAGAATCGATTTATTATATAGTAATGGTCAAAAACGTACCTTAAATAGCACTTCACTTATCGAAATTCGTTTGAATTTCTTCTGGAGTCTGTTTGAGCCCCAGAAACATGAGAATATTCAACATAGAGGAAGTACTCATGCGTAAACAAACATTGTATGACGACGCGTTTCCTAAATCACAAATATCGAAGATCGAACATTAGATCTGATTGCTCTCTTCTATTTAAGAAATAGAGGATATTTAGTGAACTTTTCGGATTAATGAAGAAGGCTTATTCGAGAGAGGACACTTATAAGAAGGAAAAGAGAGATATAGAGAAAGAACTAAGAAAACCGATTTTTTAGGTGAATTCTCGGTTTGCCAAACTTCTCTGTTTGAAGCAGGGTTTATTTTCGAGGAGAATCAATCAGTCATAGTATGCTCCGGTTCCTATAAAATAAATAGCAGTCATAATCAAACATAGTTTTTGTCTCCTTAAGGTTATTTTTTCCTTGCCCATTTCGCATCATGCTATATTATCATTATATCTACGGCTTTCAATCACATGCTCAATTTGAATTAGAATAAACGCATTATTAGCGACGAAAAATGACTTCAAACAACATTTAGGATGAGTCTCTGATTAGATTATTTTCGAACAAGAGCTTACCTGCCATCTCTGATGAAAGAATATGAAAGATGAATGCTATTGTAATATTTTCTTCGCATCAACTTAATAAAAGCAACGTAGAGCTGTTTATTCAACAGCATCTAACTACAACAAGTTTGTTGGTCATAAAATAAAATACACAAGCAACTTCGATTACTTTGATTATTCTAATGATAAAATTCGAGTCAGCTAATTTATCAGAGTATTAAAGCTAAAGTCACACTAATTATGAGAAAAAGAAGACCTTGATTCCACACTGTGATCATTCAATTGGCACACATTGAAGGCATCTGGGATAGAAATTTAACGAATTTGAGTATGCCTTTCGAATTCGAGAAGCATCTAATTGTTTCAGAGAAGAGTGAATGGCGTTCATCAGCTCCCCAACAGTTTTGTATGGTTTTTCTTTAAAACTTTTCTTCCATTCAGACCGTACTTCTTCAGCAGGATTTAAATAAGCGGAATGAGGAGGCAGATATATTATCTGCAAAAACTCACGGAGCTTCTCGTCATCTTGATGACCATGAACGAAACCTTCATTTATTACAAATACGTAATCCTCTATACAATTGTAGATTTTTTGGTTATTCTTTAGGAGTTCAGCTAAAAATGCATGGACTTCCGATTCTGTGGCATCTCCTTTGAAGCATTGGTAGCCGAGGAAAGTGGCATCGGTCATAGCAAGGACGACTGTGATCTTCACATTGTTGCTAAATTCTCCTTCTTCTAACGTCTCTTTAGAAGAGCTTTTTGGAAAAGCTATAAAAATGGGAGTTTTTTTGCATCTCCATTTCGATATCATGCGCATTACAGCTTTTTTTCTGAGTTGCATTATATTTTCTGAATTTCTCTCGGGAATAACTTTCTTTCCACTTTCTTTTGCGAAATCCAGCAAATGAATCGCTTCAGCCAGT
>ENA-UOTX01001301-UOTX01001301.1-compost-metagenome-genome-assembly--contig:-NODE-1301-length-19722-cov-36.494630_pt1 | contig 19722 bp, 7 predicted proteins | sample MGYA00238143_ERZ746982 | MGnify/ENA primary metagenome ERZ746982 (study PRJEB28758, sample SAMN06268862) | compost metagenome | isolation source: single cell | place: USA: California, Emeryville, Joint... | reverse complement strand
TAACTGAGCTACTGGTTGAACTATCAATTGGAATTCAAGACTTTTATGGTTATTTCCTTGGTATTCTTTCATTTGACACAATTCTTAATGCTACTGTAATAATACATCAAAGCGATCCACCGCAAGCTTCAGGCTTAAGAACTGCTTATCGTAGTTGTCCAAGAAGGTGAGATTTGTCTCAAAATTTTTTGATTTATTTTTTCATTTTGGTCTCATTACGAATTTCTTTGTATGGTTCAAGTGAATAAATAGTCGTTACTCGATTAATTCATTCATAGTGTAAATTCGCTCTAAAGAAATCGTTTTTGATTTGTGCATGAGGGCTCAGGTTAGAAGACGTTTTTTTATGTAATTGCTGATAATTGTAAAATACCTCTAATTTGGAACTAATGAGAGCACCTTTTTATCTTTTATACCTACTCTTTTGCTTCTTCATTTATGTATTCGCAGGTTCCAACATTGAACTTGGACTGCAAGCCAAAATTTCCGATCTAGCATCGGATTCAGCCCTTAAGACTACAGAATCTCTAACTCATGCTACCGAGAAAAGAGTCTCTGAGACCTTAAAGGCATCAAATTCAAGCCTTTTAGACCTTCAAGGAGGGTTTTTAAGCGAAAGTGTAGAAGAGATAGCTGAGAAGTCAAGTAATGAACTAATAGCACAAGTGGATGACGCTCTCTTTCTTGAAGATTCAGACGGATTATTTGTTTCAACAGACAAGGAAAGTGATCAATTAGCAACTCCATCAATCGAAAAAACCACAACTATGGCTGACTCTTCATTGGAATCAGCAACCTCCTTTATGGATTTAGCTCATTCGGAGAAAGCTGCTCATAACACTGCCAAGGATCAAGCTAGAAAATACCACAAGTCAGAACACGGTTTGCATGAGCAACGCTCAAAACACATTGATACTGATGATGACAGTAACCAGGCAATTGCTGCCTCTGATAGAAAAGCAGAGCTGCTCTCTGAGGCTGTTGCTCCCATTCATGTGGAAAATTCCGCCATTCAGCATAAAGGAGATAAGCTTGACTCAACAAGACAATATACTGATAAGAATTCCAAAACTAAAAACCCAAGGAAAGTTAAACGTATCGACCAGAGTCTCATTCAATCTGGATCTGGTTCGACGGACGATACCATTACATCTCTGGCGTCAAAACAATATAAACTTAGTGACTGGGCTTCCGTGCTGACGATTTTTATGATTGGGTTTACTGTCATCTTCATGATTTTCCTTGCTGAGGTGATCAGTAGCGCCATCAACAGCGATTTAAAGAAGACCTTAGATGGTATTTTCAGAGACACTATCGTATTAGGTATCGTCATCATTGTTGTATGTGTCGCGCACTACTACGACGTGCTCTCTATGGTGGAGTACTACATCAACATCCAAGCAGCTAGCATTGGACTCCTCATCTTCGGCATCCTCTGGGCTGTTCTCGGGCTCTCGCTGGTCCTCTTAGCACATTTCTACATTCGAGACTGGAGAAAGTACGAGAAAGAATACCAAAAAAGAGAGGCGATTTTCCGTCACTTCGAAGACCTTTACTACAACCCCAATCGCACCTCAGAGCTTGAATCCGAGCTCAAAAACCGCCGAAGACAACTCGAATTCTTTTTAATTCGTCAGGAATTTATCACACCCTCTTTCCTTCCGATCCTAGGTGAAGACTTCTTACGCGACGATTTCGATTTCGCTTCATATCTCGCAAAATGTATCTCCAAAGTTAACCAGCAAGCCTTCAGATTCGATTTCGTTACCTTCATTACCTTCAGCTTGGCCATTGGCGCGTGCGCCGGGATCTACTACTACATCAACCACCTCATGCTGAAAATTCTTATCTTCTCTCCATTCGTGCTGTATGTCCCGTTGAGAGTCCTTGCACGAAAAATGACCCGAATTTACGGACAATTGGTTACTGTCGTTAAATCTCCCTACGATGTGGACCTCGCAAAGTTTGATAGCATTAGACAACCGCTTATCAACCTCGACAAGCTCTCAATGCCAGCGTACCTCACAAATAGAGCCAGCACCCATCATTTTAAACGCACTTGCTCGATAGTACAGCTCGCGAATCGCCATATGCGTCTTTATTGGTTGAGCAGTCCAAGATTCATGATCCGAATGCTCCACGTGATACTCACGCTCCATCTTCTATGGGTGACTTATCTGGTCGTCTCCCTTTCGTTTAAAATCGAAACAATCGAAGGTTACTACTACTGGATCGCGTTGGGTGCCTCGATTCTGATTTCCCTTGTCAATTTATGCTATACACTACCTCAAATCCTCAGGCTTTCTGCCATTGTAAACAACATCCAAATGCTCAAGGATAGACAGTTAAGCCGAGAAGTCGTTGAAGAGAAGATGCAGGCGCGCAGTCTCAACATGCGTGACCTATACAGCGTGATAAAAACGGTGAGAAGACAGTCGATTGGGTCCGGAAACGATAATAGCCTCAGATTATACGTCATTGATTTCGTCAGAGAGATCTTCAAGGAGCTCCGAGGTCCAAAGAAGGAAAGGCCTGTTACCTGCGCTGATCTGACGACCATTGCGCATCTCTGCGGAAGAGACCTCTCAGACCGAGAGGCCATGATCCTCGCTCATGATATCACTTGCAGATTGTCATCAGACATCACGTTTGAAGAGTTCATGGACGCCGTTGAGAAAATTTCAAATGATGTGCGGTCGAACCCCGTGGACGTGTCTAAAGGAATATTCAAAGAGCTCACAAGTTTGGAAAACACTTCAATATCAAGTCGAAATCTGCGGTCTGCCTTGGAGAAGCTGGATCTCCTTGAAGAACATGAAATAGAGGCTATGATCCATGAAGTGAAATATCTTCCTGTTCAAAACGCTGAATATAGTCTCGATCACTTATCAACTCTTATTCGTGACTCAATTGAGGGAATGCCGCGCTAACCGAATTTTTTTTGTCAGTTGTATGTGTTACATAAAGTGCTTTACACAAGACCAATTTGCTTCATTTTTTGTATTCTCACTCTGAATGTATAATAAGAAACGGCGTAAATTTCACCAGCGGAAGTTATTTAATGCGGCGAGAGGGCTAAGAGTGAATTTTATGTCTAATTACTCGTCAAGAATTACATTTTCAATTTCATCTGAGATACAAAATAAAACAAATAGAAATGCTGTTTCCTACTCATTGATGGCTCAGAATTTTAAAATAACGAAATTCTCAATTGAGAACTGTTTATAGAAGATAACATTACATAATGACACTAACAAAGGAAGGCAAAAAATATAATTTATTGAGGTATCATAGCGGATTTAATGGCATATCTGCCACCCAGCAGGCTCAAAATAATCATCTTCTGATTTCTGTTGGTTTTATTGGCGAGCTCAACCCGATGTTGAGCTTTAAGTTCAAGTTCGTTTCGTTCTAGAGAAGTTGCGTTGAGGATTTTCTCGAGCAGTTTTGGAGCGCTGTCCTCGAAATTAGTATCGATGAGAAGTTTCCAAAGCGTGCTCTTATTTTTAATAAGTTCAACGAGCACGTCAATCCGAGAACTTAGGTCCCTGTGAGACTCATTCTCTTGCTCTATTTCTCGAAATACCTCTTCAATGCGTAGAAGATGCGGAGTCAACTTTTGAAAAGAAATTTGGTCCACCTCTGCTTCAATTCTTTGAGCGAATTTTTCTCTTAGGCTCAACTGCATACTCTCAAATTGAGGACTTTGGGATTCTATCTGAAGCACATGAGTCTGTTTTATTTTTTCTGAAAATGAGGACTCAAGCTCCTGTGTGAGAATAATGTCGGAGTCCTCTTGCCTATCTTTTTCGAATATTTCTGGCGTGCCAATTCGCTCAAAGGTTTGTATTTCAGCCTTCTGTTTGATAAGATTTCTCAGCATAATAAATATCTTTTGGATGCATTCGCTTCTATCCCTATATAACTTCATTAGCAAGGCTTGTCTATAGTATTTTCTGAGATTCTCGATTGAACCATTCTTGTCAAGAGCCTCAACCACTCTCAATAACCAGCTGTTCGTTTCAACATCGACTGTCATCTGCTGCTGCTGATTTGAACTTATAACTTCAATATCCATTTCCTTCGAATCTCCTTTCGGCGGTGTCTGGGTCGCACCCATTCTAACGTTTTTTATTAACTTGTTTGCAGCTTCAAGATTTTCCTGCATAGAATCTGGATTACGAATTAAACATTCATACAAGCCTGCCTCCTTCGAGAACTCTTGCATTTTCTGTGTTAAACTCTGAAAAACTGAATTTAATTCTTCCCTAATAGCTGTAATTTTAGGATTCATTGAAGCTTTTTCTTGACTCGCGAACCGCTCGAAAATCAAATGACTCAGGCCAGGATTATCCACCATAATATTGCTACCCTCTTGATCAATATTGGTATTATTAGCGAAATTATCCCTCATATTACACGCAACCAACTGATCTCTCGTCAATTGAATAGTATTACCATCCTCATGTGAGGCAAACCTTTCTAATCTCTCGATCTGAACTCCAATTTCAAGGTTTGTCTTAACAATATTCTTTTTCAAACCACCAAGTTCTCCACTGAATTGCTCTCTTCGAGAGGGAAATACTCGACCGGGTTCTTCAGTGGTGGTCTTGTTCATAACAAACATCTTCTCATCTTGTTGAATTCTCTAGATTTTAAAGCGAGTATATACAAAAATTGAAATTACACTCTAAAACGATTCGCCTACTGATCAAATAAAAAATATTGAAACCTTTTGTCTAATGCCTATCTTAAGAGCCGCTACTGATCAATAAATCAAGTTCAATTGGGAAAGACGATTAGAAACCGATATTTCCTTTCTGATACGGAGTTAATTGAAGATAAATCTCAAATTATAATTCACAACAAAAGGGATAGCAACATTACAATTAAAATACATTACAAAAAATATGTTTTATCCATGTAGACTAAATAAATGCTATTTTTTATAAATCTGAGTTGTTCCCTTTGCCATAGCTAGCATTTGAGAGATTCATCCTCGCCTTACCGAAAATACTTTCTTCCGTGTTCACTTTCTTTGGATTGTATCCTTGCTGGACATTTGTTCCTACATTAGCTCGAGGGCCCTTATAGCCAGAGTAGCCACTCTCATTTTGATTATATAACTCTCCTCCTGCTTCATAATCTACATTGCTAGCTTCATTGCCTTGCTGATCCGCATAGTATTCGGTGTTTTGATTATTTGGGAACCGTCTATAATTGTTTCCATAACGACGCGGACCTCCGAAATTTTGCTGAGGTCGATTGGAATATCCCTGAGAGCGTGATGGAGTCTGTGGCATATCAAATCGCTGGTTAGTATATCTTCTTGGTGTCTGGTTATTACGGTAATTATCGTTATGATATCGGTTTCTTTGATAGTTCGAACCATCATTGGTGTTCCCGTAGCTATTATAAAAAGGCTTTTGATAGTTGTTCCTGTTGTCGAATCGTCCTTTATTCGGAGATCGGTAATTTTGATTGCCTCCTCTGTAGTTTCCGCTGTATCGAGGCTGGTTGAACTGTCTAAATGGCTTATTGTTGCTAGGGTCTTGGTAATTCTGCTGATCGTCATAATATGGCTCCTCTTGGGCATAACCTTGGCCGTCTACTTCTGGTTGCCATTGTTCCTGTTGTCCATCGTCAAAATACTCTGGATTCTGGAACTGTTGGTCATTTGGGTTATATTCGGCCTCGAACTCTTGGTTTTGAGCCCCGAAATCGGTGAACTGATTGTTTTCTTCGAAGATTTGGTCAAGAGTCTGAGTGAGGACCTTATCGGATTCCAAATCGTCTTTGGTCTCTTCGTTTTGGATGCTTTCTGGATCATAAGGCTTACTCTCTGGTTTAAGTTCATTAGATTGATTATTTTCATTAGAATCTCCTTGTTGCTGCTGTGCTGGTTCATTGACGGTCTGTTGCTCTCCCTCCAAACCTTCAGTTTTATTTTCTGGCTTAGCATCATTATTTTGAACATCAGAGCCTAAGGCTTGTGTATTTGTAGGCTTATTTTCAATGTCCATAGTATTTTTATTCTGTGCGCTGGACTTATCAGACTTGGGGAAATCCTTCAGCCCTCGTCTCAATCTCGGATCAAGAATTACTTGCTCTTGTGATGGTTGATTCACCGTGTTGGTCGTTGGTAATGCAGGCATGCTCTGAATGATCAAAGGACTCTTCTTTTCTTCAGGCGCTTTCTCAACTTCCATGTTGTCGTCAAAAGGGAACTTAAACGGGGACATCTTTCCAAAATCTACTTGGAAGTTGGTTGAAGGGCTATACCCCATATTTTTTCTTGGATTCTCTCGGCCCATAGGAGAACGCGAGTCCCTTGCGTTCATATTTCGACGGTCATTCGTTGGCCCTCTGAAATGCTCAGTGCCATCCTGGCTGTCAGGGCAAAACTCGATATCAGGAGTGCTGGTTCCGGTCTTTTGAGCACTTGGCTTGCGGTCATTTTCCTTGTAATTCTTTCGGTTTTTCCACCTGTCTCCTTTTCTATCACGCTGAGGAGCGACAACTTCAGGTTCCAGTCTCTTCAAGAGCGATAAATCAAAACTGAATTTGTCTGGCTGGAAAGTGAAGAGGAAGTAGAGCGATGAGTTGATGTCGCTGTGGAGGTTCTTTTGTCTGAATTTGAATCTTTCGACCCACTCTGGTCGGAATTGGTTTTTGTGCAAGAAGAATATTTTCGAGCATTCGAGATATTTCGCGACGCCGACCTTTTGATCCGCCAGGAAACAATTCGCGATTTTCTCAAAGACTTGCTGGTGAGCGGGGTTCAGCGCCTCGACCCAACCTGAGATAAGCTCAATCTTCTTTTTATCGAAGGTATTAGCGTACTAATAATGAATTATAACGTTAGAAATGTAAAATAAATAGCTTTACTTTATTAATATAAGGTTCAAACTTCGAGCAGGCCATCTTGCCTTCAAGAATGAGCCCACCGTGTCTATCAGCCAGAATTTGAGGCATCGATCTCACTACCTGTATCGGGTCACATGTGTAGAGTCCGACTGGAGGAGTCGCTTCTTCTTCTCCTTCTCTCAGAATACCATTGAAAATCTAAAAAAACGATTCAAGTTAACAGAAAGAACCAAACGTAACCCATACTCTTAAAACGGAGCCGTGAGGGACTTTGGTAAAGATATTTTCTTTAATAATTTGCGAGACCTGGTTGAGTTTATTTTGCCTTTCGTATTCATCCTCACTATCTTCATCAGGGTCATAAGGTATTTTTTCTGCACTGCTTTTTCCAGGCTGCTCATGAGGTAAATCTTCGAAGTCCATTCCGATTGGTTGACCTATCACGCCTGCCTCTTCATTACCATGATCCGAGAACTTTTCCTCTTCAAAGTCATCGGGCATCTTGACAATCGAACCTTTTTGAGCTGATCTCGGAGCAGATTTGTGTGAGAAAGGACTGAGATTGAAATTGGAGCCTCTCAGTGGGGAGACTTCAATTCCTCCTTTCGACTGCAAAGAACTTTTCATTTTCGCTGCTGAATGCGCCGTATCTGCCATTAATTCCCTCAATTTAGAGTTCTCTGGGAGCTTGGCCGGCGAGGCTTCTAGGTTCATGAAATTTGCAATAGGATTTTTGACTTCCTTCGGCTCGTTTACAATGGATTTGCTCTGACTAACCTTGACTTTTTTTGTCGCTAGTTCTCCTTCTTGTGTTTCTGGTTCAGATGCAGGCTTCTCCTGTCTATCTCTGTCCTTGTCCTTATCAAGCACCTTATCCAACGCGATAAGATCATTTGAAGATTTCGTAAATAGCGTTGCGATCTGCTGAGCAGGGAAGGATTTTTTCACCAACATTCGGAACACGTTTGGCAGTCTAAGCAGCTCTTTGAAAAACACTTCAAATGTCTCAAAGAGCTCTTTCGACTGATCCAGAGACGGGAAAGCGCTGACGATGCGGTAGGCTGTGTTGTTGGCCTTTATTCCGTCGAAAGAAGGGTCAATAGAGTTATTTTGCAGAAGATCGCGAATTCTTGGAATGGCCTTCGATTTCTTCGGGTCGACTTTGATTGAACTGTCATTGCAAATCGTCAGGGTCAATCCATGGCTCATTGGACTGGCTTTTTGGCTGTTTGACATCAACGGTGAGCTGATCTGTCGAGGGGATTTGTCCATCTCTAAATTCGATTGCATCTGCTTTTCATTTTTATCCATGCTATTTTTCATGAAATATTGGTTCAAGGTCTTTTGGTTCGGCGATTTCGACGCTTCGTCTTTCTGTTGGTCTCTCTCTTCTTCGATGCCTGCTCTTTTATCCCCGAAAAAGTCTTTGAGTTGCTTTTGTGAGCTTTTTGATCTCGAGCCGACTTCCGGAGTGTTTACCATGGTAGACTTGGTCGAAAGTTCTTCCTTTTCATCAGGGAATCCTTTCTTTCTACCCGTTGAAGACTTGGTTTTCGCTTCTGAATAACCAGAGGCTTGAGGCGTTGATTTTTGTCCATTAGTGCCGGTTCCTGAGGTGATTGCGGCTTTTCTTTCAATGAAATTTTGGCTTAAGTCAATAAATCCAAGCAACAGTTTTGGCATTTTATCAAGTACATCGAGAGAAGAAACCGCGTTTATTTCTTTGATTTTCTCATCGATTCTCTTGCAGATGTTATCGATCCAAAAGATAGCTTGATTAATCACGCCGGCACCTCTCTTCTGCTCAAGAAGGTCTTTTTTCAGGTCGTGGCCCTCTCGCGCCATCGCCTTGATTGTCTGAGCGCTTAGAATCACACTCTTTCGCATGAACTCCTCTTCGAAGTCGTAGTCTTTTTCAGCGCTGCCTTTATTGGGAGATATGCCATCTTGTGTCCCTGCCAGGCTTTGAAGGTGTCTGATGCGGAGACTGTACACCTGGGCCTGCATATACGTCAAATTACCTTCAAAATCGAAGTGAATATCATCTAAACTGTTTGCAACGTTTTTCAGTTGGTCATAGTCGATACTCTTCGCCTTTTCAAGCTCATTGATTCTCACCTTCAGTCTCTCGTAGTTCACTTTTGATTTTTCATATCGATCAATAAGCTTCTCAGCCTCAGTGACAGCCACTGGTGTGCCTCTATACTCGTAAAGGAACTTCTCAGTAGCAGAAGGACTGAGCTTCGGGTTCTCTTTAATGTACTTTGCCATCTTATTTGCGGCGGCTATGGTATCTTCAAGCAGTTTTTCCTCCTCTGGGAAGCAGATAATCTGATGTCTTAGCTGATCGAGGATGCTCTTAAACTCCACCAGCGGCTTCTTCTTGCCCGGATTGCATAACTGACGGCCTTGAGTTCTTAATCTCTCGCCTTTCTGAATCAGATCTTCAAGGAATTGCACATCATCAACCGATTTAATAGAGCTTTTCTTCAAGTTATATTGAAGCTGCTTCACATCCTGAAGTGTTAGAGGGTCTTCAGGCCTCTGAGTCAGTCTTCTAAGTTCTTTTATGGTGTATTGGTGCTCTTGGCCGTTATTGATCTCGGCTTTCAAGCGCCTCAGAGCAGTGTTTTGAGTCGAGGTGGTTTCCTCAGCTCTTCTCACGAGTTTCTGCATTTCTTTCACATCGGCCGGTCTCCCATCGTTTTTCACAAGGAGGTAGTTTTTCAGCTGGCACTCTAAACCTGTTAGAGTCTTTTCGTCTTCCTCATCTCTCAAACAGAGGTTATCATAGTCCGATTTCAGTTGATTTAACTGGATTTCAATCTCTCGGTAGTCATTCAGCTTCGATAAAGGGGTAATCGCGGCTTTCATGACTCTCTGACTGTTGTTTTTGATATAGGCGTCCAAGCCCACCTTCCAATTGGTGTATTCTCCAATGAGTTCGGTTAAATGACCCACCTCTTGATCTAAATTCATGAAATACAGTTTCTTTTTCAATAAGGCTCGCTGACTCTTCACTTCTTCCACGGTGGGTTTATTATTCTTTTTAGAATTAGCACGTTTTTTTGGTTGATTGGCAAAAGGAGTTATATGCTGGAATTTCTGCTTATATTCAGCGAGGAGATCCTCAGCAAGCGAGAAATACTCCTTTATCATCTTCGCTATCGGCCAGCTCCTGGGGATTTCCGCTTGTTGAATTCGCTGATATAGTTCCTTGAGGTGTTTGAACGCTTTGTTGGCTTTATCATTGGTTTCTATAGTCCATTCACGTGCCGTCAATAGCCAATCTAGCCATTCGTCGTATCGTCTGAGGAACGACACCTTCTCTTTGAGATTTGACTGCTGAGACAGATTCTCGTAAGCGTTGAGTAGGGTTTGAAGCTTTTCTTGAAGGTCGTTTAGCTCTGCTCTCGTTGCAGAGGAATTTTTCACATTGATTTCTGCGCGTTTTCTGAGGAAATCTTCGATGTTCACTGAGGTCACTTGGTTGAATAACCCATTCCAGTCTTTTAGACTCATAACCACATGTCTGCTTTTCCTCTCTCTTGGAGAATCCTCTTCGATTTCAATCGCATCTGCTTTGCGATGCAGCTCTTCCTCCATCATATCGCTGTTCGCGCCGACCTCTTCGTTCAAGAAATTAAACAGCGTCTGGATTCTCTGATCATATAACTTATATTTCTTCCCTTTTTGCAACAACTGCCTGAGCTGAGCCACACAATTATCATCAACAGACCGCGGATTAAACGCACTCAGCACCCAATCAGTGCAAAATCTGATCACCTCTTCAGCGTCGAATTTTTTATCGAGGACATCAAAATTCATTCTAAAACCTTCATTGCCTCTCGAACCATTTCTTTTGACATTTTTAATAAGCTTTTCTAGGTTCAACAGCCACACGAAGTTCCATAGGACATCTGTGAGGACGCTCTGATTTGGAATTTCGAGTTTGAAGGTGTCAATAGAGCTCAATGCGGTTCTTATCGCATTCAATTGCTCATAATCAAAAGTGTCTTTGCCTGCCCCTGCCTTTCCGATCAATTTTTTCAATCTGCGCCCTTCTTCGTTCTTATGCAATAGTTGTTTGTTTAAAATTGGATCCACAAGATGAGTCTTCTCTTGTACGCTCTTTGTGAATTCGTCAAGCGCGTCGATTTGCACGTTGGTCTCTAACATCGTAATAATTTTCTCATTTAACTCAATTCTTTCCTTGAACGGCTCAATTAATTGCTCACAAGCGATGCCTGAGTTTTTAATTTCTTTCACAGCCCTTCGCAGTGTGCTTAATTCATTAGAGGACGAATCCAATGTCTGGAGAAGATTTTCAATGCTTTCGTATTTTTCTTTCAATTCTTTGAATTTCGGCTCATCGTCGCTCTCACTGATGCGTAAGGCCTCTGCTTCTTTCATTATCCATTCAATATCCTCAAATGTGACATCATTAGCCGCGTCATTAGATTTTTTCTTTTTCGGTTTCTTTAATTTCTTAAGCATTGCGTCCACCTTCACTCTCCAGCGAGACACCTGTAGCTGTTGCTCCAACAGAAGCTTCATTTCTACCACTCGCAGAGGAACTTCCGATATCTGTTGGATTAAATCCTTAACTTGAGCAGCGCTTTTACCTCCTTGGACTACCTCGCGGTTATACGCCTCTAACCATTCCTCTGTCTTCCTAATCTGCTCTGTAATTTTCTCTTCTCTTAATTTTTTCAAATTAGGCGTTAATTTAGTTGTTGCAAGGTTGGCCAATGTGCTCCGAGCCTCATCTATCGGCTGTTTTTTGAGTAACTCCTTCATGCTTTTCTCATACTCCTTCTCGACGTTCTTCGTCTTTGTATCCTTTTTAGAAGGCGAAATGTTTTTCGCATCATTTTTATTTTCTTCTTTTTCATCAATGATTGATTTGTTTGGAGTAACCGATCTTCTCATTGGCTCATTTTCAGAGAGGTCGTCAGTATTGAACGGGCTTTTCTTGCCCTCGATCTGCATGTCGTGATCTGACTTGTCACCTTCTATATCCATCTTTTCTATTTTATTTTGAGGCGATTTATTTTTTTTATTGGTAGAGTCGTTGATCGATTTATTCGCACTCTTTTTCTCATTTTCAAGGCTCGAAATTTTGTCTTGTTGCTCCTTTAAATCCTCATGCTGAGGCGATTTCTTGTTCGAGTCATCACTGGAATTGTCACCCAGCTTTCGTGGAACCTGAAACGGCTTTGCGACGCGTTTGTTGTCATGGATCACCGTGAAAATTTTGGGTCGAGCATCGGTTATATCCATTCGATTATCATTTTGATTTTCGTTGTTGACAGCTGATGGCGATTCTGGCTTTTTTAGGCCTTTTGGCTTGAATACTACCCCTTGTTGGCTCTTTTGTAACGCATCATTGAGGCACTCGTACTCGGCAAATTCAGCCATTCCAGAGGTGTTCTTCGCCTCTTTGAGCATCGACTCAATCTGGCTGGTTTGGGTTGCCTGTGGGGAGGATTTTGGAGATTTTCCCTTTTCTTTGGTGGCATTCTCGGGTCCGTTTATGAAAAAATTGAATATTTTATTCAGTAAATTCAACTGACTCTCATAAACCACGAGCTTATCCGCAGTCGGAGAGGCGATTTTCACTGACTGCCAGCCGTAGAAACTCATCAGTCTTGGGCAGAGGTTCGCCGAGATAGTATTCTTCAAATGACTTTCAGAGTCAAAGTCTTGGGTCGCTGGGAGGTAAGCTGATCGAGGCTTGCAATTCTCAAGTTCAACGTTCATTATACGGTCAATGCACTTGGTGATATAATACCAGCGGTTAAGTGTTCTAAGGGCTGAAGGCACTGGGAAAGGGATTAATTTTGAAATACTGATGAAATTTGGTAAGTCTGCGAGCTTGACTTCTTTGATAGTGTTGACCTTGAGGCAGTAAACGAGTGATAGAAGCAATGCGCTGTTCAACGAGATCTTCAAAGGGGATTTCGCGACCAAGAAAGATCGCAATCTCACTAAAAACTTTTGCTTGGTTGAACTGTTATACTCGTTTATCAGTAAGTCCTGCAGCTCTTTCTCCTGGCTGTTGTGACTCGAGGCGTCTTTATCAATCTCGTTGCCCTCAATGATTTCAACGTCGCCTCCAAAAACCGCCTTTGAGTCTGTTGGAGTCTTCAAAGGGATATGGAAGGCTCCTTGGCTCTTCTGAGGAGTTTTTTCAGCTGTTTTCACTTCTTTTAGCAGCCATTCAGCTCTGATCTTGTTCTTATCGGCTTCATTGGATGGCGTTCCCGGTTTCTCTTTGTTATTCGCGGAGATTTTTGCGTTGTATAGCTTGGAGAGCTCTCCATTGGCTTCGGCTCTATGGAAAAAACTAACATTTTGTTCCCTTTGGCTATCTTCGAGGATCAGCTCATAACTTCCGATTATTTTTTTCAATTCATCTAGAATCTCATCTTCGTTCAGCTCAGTAGAGGGGTCGAATTCCTCTTTGTAGATGATAACGAAATCCTGCTTCAGCACGTGGGATCTGAAAGCAGATTTGCTCTTGTCCTTTATGCGAGAGAGAATTGGTTTCATCGCTTGGTCAGAAAGCGAGGAGGCTTGAGAACGAGGCACTTGGAATCGAAAAACGAGGTTTTTGCCTTCGCAAGAAAATTTCAAGAGCGATTGGAGAAGGGCTCCGGTGAAATGTACAGCGTTTGAAGATTGAAACCTCTTGCTTGAGTCCGATATCCCTAGCTGGAGTTTGGGATTATAGACAAAATTACGAGATTAAGTTACTTTTGACTGGTCTGCTAGGAACTTCCCTTCGCTGCTGATATAATACTCGATTTTTTCGATCAATGACTCTGCTATTCCGACAAAATGCTCGTAATTAGTGAATTTCGAAGGGAGATCGACGCTGAATTCAACGATCTGAGAGGCGTTTGTTTCATCCTGTGCAATAAAAAGTATGTGAGTCGTTAAGGGGTGATTGGTGGTGGAAGTAAACCTCAAATTTGCGGATTTTAACTTCTTTGGTTGATGCTTCAGAAAATTCTGATGCTTTTCTTTCTTCCATATAATTGTTTGGGTCTAATTTGCGTTCAAGGCAAATTGCGAAAGAGCTTGCTTTTACCTTTTTGGTTAGTAGAAATGATGTAAGGAAGCTGTGTTTTGCTGTCTAAACTTTCAAAATTTCCTTGATTATCTTTTTCTCCGGCTAAGCTATTCATATATTTCAGAATGTAGCGCGTTTCGCTTAATTTTCCCGGCACAATTTGTATTTTTTTAAATATCATTCAGAGCAAAAATTGCTCTGGCTGTTTTGATTTTGTTAAACTCTAAGAGGCTATGGAAACTTAATTGGATATCAGGTGAATGACTCGCTCTCAACGCGAGCAGAGATTAACCGGGTTGATTGAGAGAATCAATATTCGATCTCGAAGTTAAGCATGCAGTGATCTATATCTACCGCCAAATTGGACCTCTAATACCCAAATTCAGAGAGTTTTTTCAGCAGCAGTTCAAAGGCTTTGTGGGGTGACCGTCAGAATTGAACTTTGGGAAATTGATTGCTTTACCTTTTCATCATCGAAATTATGAAAAAAGGCTTTGTGCAGTATAACAAGAGAGAATTCATTATAATTAAATTTGGCAAATCAGTTCTGAATTAATAATATTGGCGTATCGCATGTTAAGCTCAGTGAAATTCTGTACATGAAAATAGATAGGATTTAGGCAAATTCGGTTTGTTATTGGAATTGCTTGCATCTTTAGAAAAATATGGTAGACCCAGGCAATTCTTTTCGAATGAATATCTGTGCCTACATCGATCGTTAGTCTTAAATCGAAAGCAGTGGTAAAGCCGAAGCCTCACAAGACCCATTGCTGTAAACACACAAAATTCATTAACTTGCAAATCATGTCGATATTCAATTTTACAGTGAATCCATCTCTTCAAAATTTCTCATTGAGTTAGCGAATGTAATATTCTTACGATTGTTTGACAAGTGAATGAGAAGGAAGTCATTTTTAATCCTATGATATTTGTCAGCTTGCCTGACAAGCAAACAAACAATTCCCAATTATATTGTGGGGATAAACTCTCGAAAGGATCTGATATTTTGTATCCTTTTGTAAAATGATTTCAAAGCTGAAAACGTTTTTGAAAACACATCGAATTATTAATCCAAATTCAATTAGGAATAACTTTTCGTTCAATAAGTATTGCGCTTTATTAAAGACAATATTACGTTACACTTCACACTCAGATTCATTTTATGACGGATAGTTTTTCGATAGATAAGGTCGTTTCCCTTTACAAATATCATCAATGTTACATGCTAATTTTATGCTCATAAGAAGTTCATTGTTTTACCAAAGAATTACCTCTCTCTCTCGGTAAAAATTTCAAATTGGAATTCAGAAATTACACAATACAAAGTTTTTCATCATCTAATATTTGAATTTATTAAGTTATTATTCAAATTTGAAAATCAATTATAAAGCAGGAAATTATTACACTTTAAATCTTTACTTGTAATATCTTCCAAGTTCTACTAACTATTAGTACATAGAATTAGAAAAGGTTGATTGCCTTTATAAATCTACTTACACAAACAATGTAGGAACACTAATAAACTATTTTTCGCTTTCAAATGAACTTTACCCATTGCTATAAAAGCTTTCGCAATAGATCCAAGAATTGAAATTTACTATTGAGAGTAATTCGAAAAGTAAATTATGAGTGATAAATGTGAGTACGGATACTATATGGGGTGTAATTGACACACTACATTTCATAAAAACTATAGTATAGTTAAAACAAGTATTTTCCAAAATTGACGTTTGGGGATCGGACTGCGGAACTAAAGCCTCGAAACACATTTCTTGGAATCTAAAGAATGGTATCCAGCTTGATATTGCCTTTGGATTCTCAAAAATACTCCTTTCAATGAGAACTCAAAACATAATGAAAAGCTGCTAATCACACAATAAATTTTGATCAAAATATCACCGTTAACAGCAATTTTTGACTCGTATCAAACAGCAATAAAAAAATGAAAGTTATAGATCACAGAAAATATAACTAGACCATCCATCCCAAAGCAAATTCTCAAATTCTCTAATGCAATCTGCTACAAAATATTGGACGGCTTTAGTCACTGTATCGAATGTATCACTCCTTGGCTACTTAACCTATCTAGTTTCCTCAAAAAACTGTCCAGTTCAATCCGCTGCAAAACTATTCGGAATCTCGGTCGGTATCTCCCTTTTCTCAATCATATGCTGCTCAATCGGGAGCACTGATCGATTAAAGTTTACAATTCGGCGTCTGTACATAATCTTACCATTCTATGCAGGAATTTCAACACTTTGGATCACATTTGGCCTCTTAAACAAATTTCAATTGGAGGACCTGTCTAAAGTCCATGATATTCACAACATCGTAATCGCATTGGCTATTCAAGGTGCTTTATTAACCTTCTGGTGGTGCTATAGCACATCAGTGCTTATTTCAGTCATCATCATCAAATTCAGAGAATCTGTCCTAAGACCATCGGTACTTTCACTCTATTCGATCTACACCGTCTATAGTGCCTTTGAGATTTGCTATTATGTACATTCTGCGGAGAAATATTTGCCTGCTTACAACGCGTGGAACCTCACTACAATCGCATTGGAATTCTTTGTGGTTTCTACCTTGGCGTTCTACCTTACTGAAGAGCTGCTTGCCACAAGGGAAATTATGCTTAGGAAAAAAGACTTATTGAAGCTGTTTTTGTTTGTCGTAATGAACACATTCGCGCTTTCAGCCTCACTGGTCGTTTCGAAAGTCTTCGTGCGAAATAAAAAATTCATGAGGATTGAATACTATAGCTTCTTCAACGATGAATGGAATAAGGCGCTGCTTCATCTCGGGGTTGACGGAATCCTTTTGATTTTGATCATTTTGGAAAGCTCTCTGAAGTACTTCATGAAGCCTTCTCGAGAGAGTGAAAGTCTCTTGCCTCAACATGCTGAGAGAAGCGACAATAGTGTTTCGCTGGAGCTTCCGGGTCCTCAAGGCAATAGTGGAGTTGAAAATTCGATTGAGGTTGGCCGAGCCTTAGCCGTTGGAGAGCAAGAGCAAACAGAGCAAATCCAATCGATTTTCTTTGCAAAGCAGTGCTGTATATGTAGGGAGGAATATACCGACAGGGCGAAGGTGCTGAGGTGTGGACATATGGCACATAAGGAGTGTCTCGGAGAATGGTTTAGGAGAAAGAAGAACTGCCCCACATGTAAAATGGATGTTGCTTAAATACCTTCAAAAAGTCGATTTAGTTAACCTTAATTCATTATGAATGGCATGTACTCAAGTTCATAAGTTCACACAGAAAATTTACATTGTATTTGATATAAAGTATAAGGACTCTCAAGACATTTAACGTTAATCATGCTTTTTGCTGTTAAGCGAGCACATATTCCATAGACAACTGCGATGAGACGATTTTTCGATGTGTTTGATAATGAGTTTAATACTAACGTGCATACAGACAGAAATAAGTCAATAAATATCTATAATAGCGAAAAGCTTTAGAAAATTATTTGATATATTACAGTTTTAACAATCTTAGTGAGGCGCAACTAATCGTCGAGCCTGTTTCCCAAAAAAACGAGCGAATCTCCCCTTCATCACAAAGGAGAGTTTGAATCGAATGAATACTTTAGCAACCCAATTATCTTTCTCCCTTTTTCGCCATCTGCAAGTTTCGCGTCTTACAATGGAATAAAATTGCATTTATTTTAGATCCCTCATTCAGGAAGTGTAGAACTTTGCAAATTTATACATGGTTTCTTGAGCAAGAGCTTTCCTTTTCCAAAGGTACTTGTCGTCGGCGATTTTCCTAATGAAGGCGATTTTCCTATTGAAGGTGACTTTCCTATTGAAGGTGATTTTCCAATAGAAGGCGACTTTCCAATAGTAGGAGACTTTTTGATGCTATTCGGAGAAGGTGAATTCGTACTATTCGCCTTAATGATAGATTCACACAGTATATCCAGGTAGCTATTCCTCTTCTTCCTGTCCAACAAACCAGCACTATCCTCTTCGCCTACTTCTAATATTTCTTTAGTCTGCTCTGTTTCAAAATCCTTGCAAAATGCTGGGCCGGTTGGAAAAGAGGTTGATTTTTGGAAGTTCACAGAAAGACTGGGACGCTGCTTTTTCCCGGCGAATTCGGATCTGCTTTCTCTACGAGCGAGGAGACTAGAGCTGCTCACTTTGCTCAGAATAGGGCTTTCGCTGAAGTCGAGCTGGCTGCTATCCAACGAGCGCTGTTTCGAGAGAACCTTAATGAATTTCTTCGGTCGAGCCTCCTCGCCAGGGTTCACCGTAATAAAATTTTTCAAATCTAGAAATTTTTCAGCTCTTTCGTAAGCCGATTCGTACAGATCCGATGGAGTGCCGCGAACGCCGATCTTAGCAGCCTGGAGTATCAGTTTCCCTGGGCTGCTACGGAGCTGAGGTGTCGTCAGAGTATCAGAAGTGGCTCCCAAAGCGTCGATTTCAGTTAGCCAGGTAGAGTTTGTCATCCTAAGCGTAATATCACCAGTGTATTGCTCCTTTACCGATAAATTGTCAGTGAAGTTGGTTCCAGTGTTCGATTGCTCAACACCATGAACCTCTTTCTGATCAATGGAATGGAAGCTATCGGATCCCAAGGTTGATTTCTCGCTCAACTCTCTCTCGATGCTGTTCAATTTCAAATTAAATTTCGTCAAGTCGATTTCTCCGGAGGGAAGCGCGGTTGTGTTCTTTGGTTGCTTATCTGCATCCTTCAAAGGCGATTCGAAAAGAAGTTCACAGTCTTGGTTGAGCGACATTGAGACTAGAGTAGTAGTTGTTAAATTTCTTTTCAAAAAGTACAAGAAATTTTGATAAATTAGATTGATATCAATCGTTTATTTGAAGTCCAATTTAAAATAACATTCATTCTAACTTTCTCACTAACGGCAATCGATTTTTTCTACGAACATAGAATTTGAATAAACATAATCGCCCTTCTAAACAAAACACACGTTGATTAAAGAACGCAGGAGCTGAACCGAAGCAATGCCAATGAAGGTTCTATTGATTCCTGCCTTCGATGTGTGAGTCGGAAGGATAGTGATAGGACGATTTCGTCGGTTTAATGAGTCGAGGTCTATACGTAAAGCATTTTGTGGTTGATAATGGATTAGTTTGCTTAAGTTGTTAGTTTGTGAGTATTGAGTGTTTATTCGATAGTATAAAATGAATTAAGGAAGGCTCATTGGTAGCAGAGAATAAAAATGGAAAATATTATTAGAGGTTTTGTTAGTGAAGGATGCACAGATTGTTTGAAAAGACAGCTGGACATTAAATAAAGTTCTAAGCATGTAATCGTTTATTTAGAAATTTAATTAATGAGATTCTATTGGTGTGATAATGGTTCTATCGGAATGCTGTTCTGATTCACAGGAATTTTAAAGAATAATTGCTGAGATAACTCGTTCATTTCGCTGATGTTTTGTTACTGTATCTAAAATCAAAAATCATCAAGATCGATAATTCAAAGTGGTGACACTATTAATGTATATGATACAGAAGAATATCTGCTCTAAAGGAATTAAAAATGCATTAAACATCAGATCACAGCTCACAACAATGCCTTAATCCTATTTTACTGTCATTTCCTCCACATTATAAGTCTACTCATCAGTAGAGTCCGAATTCGATGAGTGATTGATTGAGATTAGCTTTAATTGAGTCTCGTCCAATCTTCCTTGTAGGACGGTAATATTTTTCATAGAAAGCATAGCTTTTTCTCGTGTTCTTTAGATTTTATCATCAATACAAGAGTCATAATGAATGCGAACCAAAATTGCAAG
>ENA-UOTX01001300-UOTX01001300.1-compost-metagenome-genome-assembly--contig:-NODE-1300-length-19739-cov-16.263910_pt1 | contig 19739 bp, 17 predicted proteins | sample MGYA00238143_ERZ746982 | MGnify/ENA primary metagenome ERZ746982 (study PRJEB28758, sample SAMN06268862) | compost metagenome | isolation source: single cell | place: USA: California, Emeryville, Joint... | reverse complement strand
GTTAATTACAAAATAAATAAACAAATAAAACTATCACGCGGAGAAAAAAAATCTTAAATCTCTCTATCATGTCCGGAAACAAAGCTGTATTCCACAATTACCATGAAGACTACCCTGTTCAAAGAGACTTTGAAAAGATGCAAACTCTTTGGAAGGACATCAATGAAGTAACAGCAAATTTCTAGTTGTTCAAACTCATTCTTACTTATCGAATTGTAGAACAGAAGGCAATACGAAGATCTCAACACCCGGAAAGGACCACACCCTAGTGTAGTCGATTATGACTACGTTCGAGCTCTTCAAAGTGAAAACCACAGATTGAAAGACCAAATTCGAAACCTAGAAGCTCTTCTCACCTCTTCCAAAGAGACGAACAGGATGCTTTACGATAAATTAGAAGGAGCTGAAGAGGAAATTGAAGTATTTATGCTTTATGGTAGTGAGATACAAATCTTCTCATATTTTGTTGCCAATAGAAACTTGAAAGTCTTTTAGCAAAGCAAGGAAACGCGAACTCGATGCAAACTAGCGAAATCAATCAAATGACAAGCAAATTCGATGACCGAATTTCCCCACGTCAAGATGTACTTGATCGTGCGAAAGCTTCCCATCGAAGCATGGCTCGAGAAATCGAAGCGAAGAGTGGCGAGATTGAAAAACTGAAATACTTGCTACAGGATCGGACAAATCAACTTGCTGAAGTTTCTGTGAGCTATGACCAGCTACTGAGCAAAAATACTCTAATGACTACTGAAGTCGAGCTAAAAGACAAGCAAATCAAAAGTTTGATCGAGAAACTTGATCAAGTAATGAATATATTCAGTAGTTATCAAAATTACATTGGGATATGTGCTTAGACTGAAAAAAAGATAAACGAGTTGACCTTCAGACGAGGAGATGAGGGAGCTTCATGAGTTGAAATCGACCATCTTAGGGCTAACGTCCAAAGGCTTATTAAGATGCTAAAAACAACCGAAGAAGTAAATATTTCACTCTTGAGGCCTTGAAGGCATTTAAAATTACGTCTAGTATAAAAATTTCGCGGATTTCGCTGATGACACAACAGGCTCGATCCGCTTTTTAAAGGACCTGAAACGATCAGCTCCTCTCGACCTACTAACCACGAGGTCCTCGACCAGTCCATCAAGTCTCAGACGATCGCTCAGTCCAAAAAGCGTGAGGCGGGTTTGTGACGAAGCAGCTGATCCGCTTCTCGAAGAGACTGACAAATGGATACCACGAGAAGCGTTTAAATTCATGCAAGAGTTTAGAAGAAACTATAACGGCGAACTCACCGACTCGCTTATTGAAAAATTGCTTTTCGAACTCAATAGAATATGGAGTCGCCGAGAGCAATCCAGGCTGGCGCGGTTGAGAAGCCAATATGCTGCAGAGATACAGCGTCTACAGCGTCAAATCGTTAGCATGCCTTCACATAAGGAGGTCGAAGCGAAAAAAACGATAAGTAGACTCAGAGCTGACCTCAAATCTGCTCACAGCGAAAACCGCAAGGCCTTCGCCGAAAGAACGTCGAAGTAACGCTTATTCTCCCAATATCCCATTGTAACCCATTACAATTAGAAATCCGCCTGGGATCCATTATGTAAACGAGACTCTTAAACTAGCGAATCAGAATATAAGGAATAAGAAGGAGCTCCAAAAAGAGAATGAGTTTTTGCGAGCGCAGCTAAGAAAACAAGAGAAAGAAAAGAATGTGGAACCTCCAACATTTACGCAATCTCTGATCAGCGGTATATTGTTACATTAGTTTAACTAACAGCTGACTTTTTTGGTATTATTTATAGCTCGCTACAATATTTAGAAGAACTCAGCCAAAACTAGAATTAAAAGGGTTAGAGCTCAATGGCCTTTCCTTTGTTAAAAATTACATTTTCACGTTTAAAAGGAGGGCAAGGTTTTTTCCTCTATCTCTCTATCTAAAGATGAAAGCAGTTCAATTAAAAAAAAATTCTGTGTTTGGGGATTAAATGTCAATAGAACTCATACAATCAATCTTACAACAAAATTCTAAATCATTCATTAAATATGCAGGCTAAGGAGGACCTGACTAAATGAATCGGGAACTGATTACTGATAATGTGATAGATAGATAAATATATTATCTAAAAAGCTTTTGAACACTATGCTACACACTAATTATATTATTGTTAAAATTAATAGGTTAGTGGATACTTAATGTTAATAACACTGAAAATCACAAAAGACTTTATAAATGGGCTACTGAATGCACATGCTCTTCGCGGAATCGCATAAGGGTTCCTTTCTCATCTTCCACATGGCTCCATTTGAAACTGATAATTACAAAAATGCGGCGACCTCGAGGTTCTTTTTGACTTCCGTCACCAGATTCCTCAAGGCTTCCTCAGCGTCATCGCGCTCAAAGTCAATCTCTTTTTTCTCCTTATACCCCTGCTTCAAATATTTATACATCATATCGTTCTTCTTAAATTGAAAAGGCACTTTTTGGAATCTCCTCATGAGCTTACAGCACTCCGAAATTTTCTCCAACAGAGCATTCTTCAGGTATTTCTCAGGACCATCGAACTTCGTAAACAATGTAATATTATCCTGTAACTTAAAAAACGCCGTGGTAAAGTAAGGGATGCTTGGGATGGCAGGCAGCTCGAGACTGCGGTATACTCTATCCATTTCTAATGTGAAATTCTCACGGCAAAAAACTTCTTTCAACATGAGAAAGTTCGGATCTGTCGACAAGAACCCACTCCAAACACCATTGTCATGCAGCCTTACAAGCGCACAGTAGATCGAATGGGCTGAGTTGTAGTTGCTGAATTCTAAGCAGAATGCTGCTATTTCAAGGAATTTTTGGATAAGATGGCATCGCTCGTCCTCGCTGCCCCGGATCAGGATGAGGTATTGCACCCAAAACGAAACAGAGTTAAATCGGCGGATCAAAGCAAGCGAATTTGGGCATTGGTCAACGAATTCGGTTCTTTTCCAGCGCTTCTGTACCATTTCGAAGATGTCTATCTTACAAAACAGTTTATGATCAACCAATGTGAGCTGCTTCGCGATTTCCTTAGGCTCCCAGAGCAAGATAAGGCATTCATCTGATGTCATGGACAGTCTTTTGTTAAGCTCGTTGCTGTTGTGGAACCTGGATACCTTAAACGATTTCACTCGCACTTTCGGCGTAGAAATGGGGGAGACATTGCCTCGTGTCCTCATAGGGCTGCCCAGTGAATCTCTCGTAGTTTTACTATGGATGATGGGTGGGGGTAGTTGTTGCTGCTGCTGTTGCGCCTGCTCTTCGGCTTTTTTACACCAGATCTCTTCTTTCTTTTTGTATAGGATGCTGTTTATTATGGCGTGGACTTTTTCCCATGTGCTTTTAAATTCGCTTTTGCTGGTGCTTTCCTTTACGATTTTATGAATGCTTTCGATGAACGTTATCAGGAGTGTCAGCAGCTCAGGATCCCTTTCGAAATCTCCCCTTCGCTCTTCGACCCAGAATTTAATAATATCCAAAATTCGAAGTTTTGTAGTGTTTGACTGCTCGTCCTTGAATTTGCTGTACTCTGAGAAACACATCATGAAAGGACGAGGAGTGTAGTATTTCTTTATTAAAAACAGAAGCAAGTTATGAGGGGAAATGAAATGGTCGTAGGTAAAGATCACGGTCTCCATAAGGATCTCTGCGAATATCGTCTTGTTACATTCTGTGAGTTTTTCGAGTAATTTGCGTACAGTGACATATTCAATAGAAATCGCAGAGTTTTTTGGAGCTTTGTCGTTGACTGGCTGATAAGTTGGGAATAAAATAATTTGTCGCTGGCAAAATGCGTAAAAGTCCCTGAGACATCGCTTTGTTCGCTCTTTTAAAGAGAAACTGTGATAGAGAGCACGTGAACGCTCGTATAGCCGCTTGAGTTCCACTTCATCGATTTTTAGCTTTCCTTTGTAAGAGAGGAAATTGGCGTTTGTGCAGCTGATTTGTCTGATGAATTTTTCGAGTTTTGCTTGCAAAAAACTAATGTGGTCGCTAATATCCTTCTTATTCTCATCACTCAGTTCCTTCTTCACAATGAAATTCTCTGTTTTTAGTTCCGTCATTGCCCTACTATACAACTCAAAGAATTTTCTCGATTCCACCAGTATTGAGTATATAATCTCTGAACGAGGGTACGATTTGAAATATGATTCATCCGCGTTTTTTGTGCAGAAGATGTGCTCGATGATCCTCTCATACATCTCTCTCAACGACTGCGAAGTATTCTCGATGAGGAACACGTTCTGTATAAAATCATTGGAAAATATCCCGCTTTCAACGTCTAAAAACATTAATTCACACATCAAAAACCTGCTGAAGTAATACCAATATCAAATAGCTCAAGGCTGCTCGCTTTGTCTCGATTCGAAGAGTTAGAAAGTTTGAACCCTGCTGAATCGATATCGCTGTTTGCAGGAATTAAAAGCGTTGCAGACCCTAAATCTATCTTTTCAGACGTCTTTGGACGGAGCATTGGACTGTGGTTTTTCGGGTTGCTCTGCGAAGAGTTCAGCTCCAGCGTTGATTCTGATTTCCGGATTTCGCCAAGACTCACTGAACGATGTTAGTCCGTTAATGAATTTTAAACAATATTTACTGATCCCTTTGTAAACTTCTTGAAACCGTGGTTCCATGCCTGAAAAATTCAAGCTGAACTTCTGGATAATAGGCAATTGAGATATTTCCTCAAAGACAGAATCATCTTCATTAGACCTCTCGCTCACTAGCTGTATCATTCCATTTGATTTTGATTTAGAATGATGCATCTTTTGTGCTTGAATGAAGACGGATGCAGATTTTCGCTGGTTGCTTGAGAATCGAGATTTGAATGGAGTATCTACTGAGCCTTGGTTCCAAAGGGTCATGAGAGCAATAATGAGAATTTACCATTGGAAATGGTCGAGGCTGACTGGATTTCTAGGGTTTCTGCGGTGGTGTTTCCAGGCTCATCGCTGAATTTCTTTGCGATCAATGTTTCTGAGGAGGGCTTGGATAGTTGAGAAGAGGTTGATTGGAAACTGTCTTCAATATTTTGAATTGTGCTATGTACGATGTTGAATGTTTCGGAGTGATCCTGCTGCCAGGCTGAAAGAAACTTTTGTAGTCCTTCAGTGTAAGTTGGTGTCGTCGTGTTCATGTCTTTTTTTTGTTTAGAAGATTCGCTGAAGTGGTGGTTGGTTAGTTAGTTGAGACACCCCTAAGCTAATACAGTAAAATTTTAATTTTTTGGTCGAAAAGTCAATATCAAATAAACTGAACCTAGCTCAAACTGGTTTCCTATAATAAGAATTTCAAAATATGTGAACCTTTAGGGTTGGCGGCTTGCTTGGATGTGATTGAGGAGAGAGTAGGCATCGAAATCTGAAAATAGGTGAGTGAGGGCAAGAATGCGGATTCTGAATAAATTTATTCACTATCCTAAGCCGTTTTCAGGCTCTTTAATCCAAAAATATTTTCCAAATCGGAACGCTAATTAACTGCATTTTGCGACAAATGTCCTTATTTCTTAGAGATATTTCGGTTTCTCGCAATTACAAAGAAAGAGAGGATTGATTAGACAAAGCGAGAGCGTGGCACAGCGCTAAACAAAGGCGCCCGCTTAGCTTTAGAATTTGTTATTTATAGTGTACTTTTCTTCTATCATCATGAAACGGTCTACTTTAGAAGTGGCTTCCAAGTGTATTTTTCGCTTAATCACCAATCAGCTTAGTCAAAGTCTCAGGTCAAGCTACTTTAAATCGGTTAGTAGACAAACTAGCGTTATGGACAACGCAATTATCCCTCATTTGAACTTTTGAGTCTTGTAGCAATATAAGGCTGAAAACTTGGTGAATCTAAGGATTATTTCGCCAAGCAATTTATACAAGGAGCAATGCCAGAAAACTTGCATGAAAAATTTGAGAATAAACCTGAAAATATAAATAAATTTATCATTGAATTCCAATAGCAGAAATCATTAGTCTCATACATCATTTAATACCATGTTTTTGAGAGATTTCTATTCATTTTGCAAAATTATATCCTTGATACATCTCACTCATTTAGAAAAAAGTATCTTTCTTGGTGAGCTAGGATTTGAGCAACTGCGGCAGGAAATATCATCTCGAAGTAGCCTCTCATGTAATTCTCGTATCTTCCTTGCGGTTACGAACTCTTGATTCTGAGTGTTACGAGCACTTGCGCGATGGGAGATAATTGAATAGAAAAACAGCGCTCTATCAATTATCAATATGATGATATATTATTTAAGATAACCATTATTAAAAAGTGAGCTTACATTAGAATTGAAACTACAACGAAAGCAAGGGCTTTCCAATCGAGCTGCTTTGTGAAAGTGTTTATTACATCCCCCAGCAGTTCAGCAACTATCGTTGACTTCAAAACATGGCTCGAGGGATCTTTTGCCATGCATTCCTCTCGAGATCTGCAGAAGTCCTCCAGAATTGTAACTCGGATGCTTGGGTCGCATTCGTTTTGAATGTAGTCTCTTCTACACTCTGCGATAGTCATGTTCACTCTCTCGATATGAGTCGTCGCCTTTTTAGCAATGTCCTCTCGGAGCGCGTCGATTATAGCGTAGATTACAAAACAAAATAATAAAGTCTGATAGCTCTTAAAAATTTGTTGAAATAATAATATTTTTACTATTGCGATTTTAAAGCCTGAGCGGACATGAGCGTCCACCCCGCGCTCTGGGCAAAAGATGTTTTCTGGTGAGAAATAAGCGTCGTCTCGAAGCATTCCCTTCAAAGCCATGATGTTACGAAGCAGATAGGGTTTACATATGGTGAAGAACAGGGATTTGAGTATGCTCTTGGCACGCAACTAATCTGTTGTTGAGGTGACCGTAAACTGCTTAGAGAACGAGAGCCCACTTCTGGGTTCCTCGCTGAGGAGCTTTGAAACAGCTGATTTGATCGGTTTCGAGAAGATTTTCGCGCCTTTTGGGACAGTCGATAGAGAAACAAGGATTTATTCTCTTTGCGGTTTGGATCACTAGCACGCGAAAAAAGTTTGGAAAGCAAGCCCTTTTTCTTTGAGGACGAGCCCAGTGCTCTTCCTTTCACAGATAAAGCCTGCGAAAATGAGCTTGCATCTGAAAATTGAGTTGGAAGCGGAATGGAAGCGATTTTACTGGAAGTATTTCTGCGATTATACTCGCTAGGTGAATCTTCTGCTTCGTCATCAGAACTGTCGCCTCCATACACACTATACTCAGGTGCATTTGCTTGATTTACATGAGGGATCAATTTCAACAGCCAAGACTTGAAACTATAGCACAATCAACATAATTATACGAGAAAATCCAACAATTGTTCTACGCTCCGACTACTTTCTCCCTAAAACTATCTGTATCGTCATAATCAGCTTGTACATTCGTGCTTTGCCCGAAACCTGAGCCACATTCGCTGCATTTCTATTAAAAACATCGTTTATCTCAGCTATAACAACCAAACTACTTGACTGTTTGCCGGAACCACCTTCCTGCAATAATTGCATATCGTTCCAAACCCCATCGTTCTTTGTGAATTGCAATAAAATCGATTTATTCGGAAATTTGAATTCGGTGTTAAAAAGTCCTGCCAAACGATAGTCAGCAATCCTAACGTATACAAACATTTTTCAAGATAACTATATAATTATCAGAAACTACTCCAAGCACTCCAGGCACGAATACTGCAAAAAAAAATTACGAACAAATACGAGTATCATGACGTAATAAACAATGGGAAAAAATCCAGCTGCAATGCAACTATTGGAGAAAGTCAATTAAGGTTGAATTACATCACTCAAACCAACGCATCTCCGTCATATTCAAGCAGGATAATATCTAAATCTGACGGCGGCAATGCATAAACTAGCTTCACCATCTGTTTTTCTTCAGAGCCTTTGCTCGATTCAGCCTTGGACAGCTCGACTTTCTGTAACTTTTGTAAGATTTTTGTTGAAGCGTCTTTTTCAATGGCTTCTTCATCAGAGTTATCAGACTCTGTGTCCAACTCATAATAAAAATTGCAAAATCTTTCTTCATTATCGTAGTTCGGCAGCAGCACATCCAAAAACGCTGTGTCTTCCAGCGCGAAAAAAGAATGAATATTCCCTTTATTAGGAGCCAAATTTAAAATATCTCCCGGAGAGTATATATCGTCTGAGACCACTTCTGCATCAAGCCTACAGAATTGAGTCAGCATATGAGAGCCATGAGATATCGACTTACAGTGTCCCAATAGGTGATAAATCATTGTCTTGATAGACTTTTTTGGCGAGACGAAATTGCGCGTCGCGATCTACCAAATCCATGTTTCTTCTATGGACTTTACCACAGAGTACTTTGCTGAAAACCATCATTCCTGGGTGATCGTGCAGAGATAGCTTCCTAAAAAATGAGACTGAGATATTAGGTTTCATAATGATGCTCATACGATCCTTTTGAGAGGCAAAAGACGCCTATACACATAGAGTTGTCTTCCATAATATTAAAATAACTTATTTTGCCTTCTTTGAAGTACTTTGAGCGGTTGGCGCTGCGAATGCCGAAGCTTTCTATATCAAGTTGCTTTAAATTGCTGAGTATGTCGTGATATTCGGGGTAGTCTTGGCAATTTAGAAGCACTTCGATGCCTTTTTCTAAATAACGTGCGATGAACTCCTTTATGGACTGTACGAAGCTCTTCACCATTGATGGGTTAGAAGTCCTGGTAGTAAAAGTGTGCTCCAAAATAGAGTAATCTACTGAAGAGGAAAAAAATAAATTTAAGAAATTGATTGCGAGGTATCGATTTATTTGTGCTAAGTAATTCGAATCATCCAAGGTGATTTTTTTGGAATTAATTCCAAGAAATTAAGTAGAAGTTCCAAGTTCTTAATCCTGTTCACTTTGAAAATAATATAGAGTACGAGTGTTCCAGAATACAGTTGCTTAAATTTAAGGTAAATCAGAATTCACCCCCTAATACACTGAAATTAAACGAAAAATTGACTATTCGAGGAGTATTTTCAATTTTCAAGTTAGCAGCTGAATTTGGTTAGCTGAGGTGTACAGCTGTTGATTGCAAACTGGAGTGAGAGTCTCAAGTAGAATGGGGGATTCGAACTGAATTTTTTTTGAGCCAATAGCTTCTATCTTTACATGATTTCATTCGAACAGACCTTCCTTAGCAGTCACAAGTAGTATAGAATACTCAAATATTATTGATTAAGCAAAGGCGCGAAGAATATTATAGCAGAGAAATCATTTAGATTGTTTGTTTGCGCATAATATTTCAGATAATTTAGTATTATTGTTAAACTGTATGTCCGCCACTCGTCATTTCAAATCATTTGCTGTATCTGATAATGTGACTACAGAGACAGAGCCTATACGTTTTTTCACATTGTAAAGACAACTATTTCAGCATCAATTAAATTTTTTCATCTTTCTACGAGTTTTACTTCCATGCCCCACAACAATGCGATTTGACTCGATTTAGAAAAGCAGGGTTACGCCTACTGTGTCTACTCTCAAAGACAAAGTGATTTGAATACACCCCAATTTATCTTTGGCTGGAAACTCAACTGCCTACTGCACAAATGCTCTGGAAAAGAGGGCCACAGTCATTTGAGAAGATCACAAATTAGAGTTTAGCAAGCATTCTTATCAGCAGGTACCCAGCAAGGTTAGCTTGATTAAAAGCATAAAAATGAGAGAGATATAAATGCTTTCTTTCAAGAAGAGCAGCACTCCGTTTACATGAAACAAAATTCAGCATCTATACTCAACGAAGTTGAATTCTATTCCCAATATTTTGCTCCAGTGTCTCCATACGAAAGCGATATTTCTCTGTTGTGTAATTCAGAAGTGCCAATTAATTTCTTCGTTTGGTTGGCGTGAAGCTCAGTCTCCTTCGTAGAAACCTCTCCCACATATCTATGTGAATCATATCAAATTCATTGTAAATTCATCCATTCAACAAGGAAAATATACGCTGCAGGGTTTCCTTCCCAATGTTGTCCTGCAGGGATCAATCTTCCGGCAGGAACAACGGTATTTGGGCCAATAACACATCCTCTTTCCAATCTCGCGCCTTCAAGAATGACGGCCTTATCTCCGATAACGACGTTGTCGTCGATAGTGCACGAGTACAGAGTGCATCCGCTGCCAACAGACACATTATTGCCTAACATCATCATTTTCTTTAATAAATTCCTCGTAGTATTGCAATACCAATGTTAACAGAGCCTGGGACGCCAATTGGAAGGTTGAATGATGTATTAATGACAGTGTTGTCGCCAATCGAGGTGTTTCTGCCGATTCTATGAAGAAATTGTTAGAAAAATTCAAACCAGGTTGGTAAGGTGGGCGTAAAACACATCTGAAATTTAATAGGTGCGAGAAAGCAGTTACCTCACTGGGTGGATATCTCCATGAATGACAACACCGTACCAGATTGCTGTATTTTCAGGGATATAAACTTCTCCGATGATGGTTGCGTTAGGTGCGATGAAAGCTTCGTCGACGATTGCAGGGCGAGCGTCGTAGATGGGCATAATGTGTCTGTGTCTGGATAATGGTTCGAGATAGCCGATATCCTTGGTGATGGTGCTTCCACGGCGGTCCAAAGCTAAAAACAAGTTAAGGCTGAGTCGCGCTGAAAGAACTGATGAGAGAGCTACCTAAACCAGCCTCTCGGATCATCCTGCCAGTCTGATATTTGGTGAATTGGAAGGCGGCTTTTAAAAGTTTCATGTGTTCCTGTTGGTTCTATCTTTATTTTTTTATTAACTTTTTTGGAAATAGAAAAGCAGGGAGCATAAGCGAAAACCATATATGAAATCTCTTGTGTATTTGCACGTAGAACTGTAGAACTGAGATGGAATATCAATATTACGATCCTTTGCATAAAGTCTTATCATCAATTCAGCAAACTCGTGGTATAAAAATTCTCTCATGATTTGTAGATGAATATTTCTTTTATAGAAAAATTGATTTGGTGCTGTGGCTGATGGACAGCGGCGGATATATAGGGATGAATTCAATTTTAAACTCATTATGTAATATGAAATCAAGGCATCTTATAATTTTAATTTTGCTTACAAATTCTTGTATCAAAGCCTGAGGTTGCCTTGGATCACTGGTTCATTCCTAGTCATAATAGGGGCAATTCTCAAAAAAATTTGTCTGCCTGTGCTGAGGTGGCAAATATCTATGAAAATTTTATGAAGGACTTGTTTGAAGCAAAGGGAACTGACGGTGACTTTCCGTCAAGTTTGAATATCTTGCATTACGGAGGAAATACTTGCAATAGAAAATCCACTGCCTTTGTTATAGCATTTAGCTCCTAACTGTACATAGAGTTGAAAAAATATTTCTTAAATATGCTAAAGATCCGATGCTTATATAATATATTTCAAATTGATTGATGGTATTTAAAGAGAAAAAAACTTATTAAACACAATTTTCTATTATTCAGGTCAATGATCAATTCACTTAAGAAGCAAACTAACTTTATGGATTTCAGATATTTACCTGACAACCATGTTTCGAATACTTCTTATCTGGTCACAGTTTAGTTAAACTACTGTTAAATTGATGAATCATGATAATATAAAAAGCATTCATCATTCATTCGATTCTTATCTCAATGGAGGGCGTGAATATCATTATCTTTTCAGTTATTTGGATCAATTTCAATTTTTCAATATATATTGTTTCTTCTCGTCAGACTCTCTCTCTTATAGTTGAATTCATATCATTTTGTGGCTTTAATGAGCTCTGCTTACTATTACTCCTTCCATTCGATACATTTATATGACCACTACTATTCCCTTGAGAGAAACTCGTCTCGTCAGTGTGGTTCGTTCCATTTGTTATGTTTCTCGACTTACTAGCATTTGTGCAATTTGTTCCATTAGTGCCATTCGTACAGTTTGTCCAATTACTACCCGGATTCCTTCTCACTCTCGTTTGATTAACAAGCTCACCTTGCTTCATATTCGTCGTATTATAAGAGAGGGCTGTATTGTTCATATACGGGTTGCTCTTTTCAGAGATATACGACCCTGAATTTTGCTGGATATGATGTTTGCCCAATGAACTGTAAACTTCAGGAAACATTTCCCAGATCGTGTTATTAAGATCATTAATAGTCCCAACAACGAATCCATCTTCATTGATGGTTGAATTACCCATTTCGCTTTTCAAATCCTCAAGTTTGTTCCTTCCTTCTTCATATTTCCCTTGATCAGCGAGCTTAGCAGATTCCAGCATAACCTCTCCCGCTCGGACCCGGTAATAATTAAGCAGTACTTTAACATCAGGGTCTTGGCGTTTAAACTCGCTCTGATTCTGTGTAATATTCACTTTCAATTCAAACTCTTTCTCAATGAGCTTGTTCGTTCCAGCCTCATACATCCTCAGTCTGGCCATCGCTATCGCTACTCCCTCTGGATTTAAAGCGATATCTTTTGGTAAATAATTTCCGAGAGCCATCATCAGTACATAGTTTTTATTTTTGCCGGAGGAAAGTTGTCTAATGTAGGTCTCATACCATCCATCACGAGTCTTTCTCCATAAGAGCTCACCTCCAAAGGCCTTTTCGAAGCTCACGCGAGATAGCACTGGACACGGCAGAGCCTTTACTGATAAAGTGACTCTTTCTGCAACCACGCTGAGAAGTCCACCAAGCGCGTCTGCAAAGCTCTCGTCTGCTGTTTCAAGCCTTTCAATGAAATAGAAATTCCCATCTCGAAAGCTCGCAATTTTGCTCATGAGGTTTGGATCGTGGTCATATCCGTACCCGAATGTATGGACGCTGCAACCTTCGATATCATTGTATTTTGAAAAGAGGTTTTTGATGTCTTGTTCAGCGTTAGGATCGTTGTCAAGTCCATCAGAAAGAACGAAAACACTAGAAATGCGGTCTTTTTCTTTTCGTTCTCGGAGAACTTTCAATGCTTCTGAGAGTCCTTTCTCAATGTAGGTGAGACCTCCTGCATCCAAGTTATCTATGATTGAATGGAATAATCGTTCATTTGCTTTTGAGACTTTTTGAAGAGGAATGAGTCTCCTTGCTGAAGAATCGAAAGATACGATAGAAACACGATCGTTTTCTGTAAGGAAGGTTATGAGGTAGCGAAGAGTGTCTTTGAGGAGAGTTATTTTTTCTCCAAACATAGAACCGCTTGTATCCAAGACCCAAACGATATCAAGAGGAGTCCGAGTGTTTTGGGAAGTTTCATTGACGTTTAAGGAAAGAAGCACAGGCTCGAGTAATTCTGAGGTGGCTTGAGGGAAAATCATTGGGTATTGCAGGTTCATTTCTAGAGTGATTAACTCAGATAGGTTGAGTGGTGTTATCGGTTCAGTGGAATCGATTGAAGGTTCAGTAAAATTATTTGAAGATTCAGTGTGATTGTTTGAGGGTTCTGAGAGGGATTCCCATGCGAACTGCATAAAGCCTAATGCTACTACTACTATCCCTGCGATAATGTGTAGGAAGTTTTGATTTGCCATTTGTGTTAATTGTTTATGTTAAATATGATATAATGAGGAAAATTTCCCTTTTAAGGATGGCACTGTTGATTATATAATAAAATAATCCACGTGGATTTTGTGAGAATTAAGAGCAATTCTGATCAAAAATATTATAGTACCAGAACATCAGTTAACTCTTGCCATTTGAGAATCTGAGAGTTTGTTCGAACGGTTTAAATATTCGTTTTGGATTTGCAGGCAGAGCCTTGCCATTTATTCTATTTACGTGGCAGCTTTGGATCCAAATTTAATTAGAGTTTTCTCTTATTTGTTGCATGCAGTGTTCTAAGGGACTATTTCTGTTTCCATTCTCCTACAAAAAGATAATCCTTTCGTCTTACAACCATATACTGACTCTTAGAACAATTTATTCTCAAAACGACAGGAATATGTTGTTTTTTGTTTTCAAATGTCGAATGTTAACCACTTTGAGATACTATAATTCACAAACGAAACAAATACTTCAAAACAAATAACAAAAAAAAACTCATTTCATCTGTTGCAACTGAGATGCTGTAGGAACTGCATTGAGGTGAACTTTCAGCGACTCTCTGAGCCCCAGAATCGAATATAATATAAAACAGCCATTAAAATCACAGCTAGAAAGGTCAGGATTTTAAGCACTCTTCCTCTATTCAACCCTTTCATGTGGCTTACTTTCAGCAGCTCCTTATTGGCTGATCTACACGCATCACCACATTAGATGAGAAATATGAATGTAGCTTACTTTACTTTCGTCTCTGTTGTTTCTAAATCAAAATGTATGAGTTCCACGGTTTCTGACTGGTCTTTGGTCATCACCGCCATATCCTTATAAATGTTATTCGCAACGTGCATATCTCCCAGTATTTTCGTAATTCTTGTGCTTCGATTTTGAACAAACTCCTCAAACGACTAAAAAACCGTACTTTGTTATCGCTTCAAAACCAGACAATTTGAAAGTTTACTTCAAGTTTTTCAATCTCAATATCTCCCGCAAGCAGCTGCGAGCTTTCATGAGCATCATCCACCTCTAAAAATTATTTCTTTAGCAAACACGAGCACTTAAGCAAATTATACTCTGCTCAAGGTACTCTTCTTGAATCAAATGCCAACGCCGATTTGTAAAAGCAGCAAATTTTTTCTTTTGCTCTGTTAACACCTTCTGAAATCGTTGTATTGCTCCTTTATTGTCTGTTTCTGTATTGTTTGCCTCTCTATCACCAAATCACTTATTCCAAGCAGATAAGTCGACATACTTTTTCAAAAGATCTTCGATAGTGCTAATCAGATCGTTATTTGCTTTTACAAAGTTTTCATAGAACGATTTCGTCAATTTGCCATTCTTTTTATCCTCGAATTGGGTATTGTTAGATATCAGTTCAGCAAGATGCACTTGAATCATTCTGAAATTATCATTTTCGCCTGTAGGTTTGAAAATAATAAGGAATTAACAGCGCAAAATATTGACTAGGTCACTCTTTGAATGCCCATTGGTTCCATTGGGCATCAATTCTTTGAACGACATGGCTGACCTTCAACGCAACGAATCTGCTATCTGCTAATATATTTTATTATTTTTTAGTTTTTACAACTACGATAACACAGGAAATTCACTCATTACTAAAAAATCTCAATAGAATTTCCCTCTCTTTTTTTTTTTGGTTTCCTCGGCTATACCCTCAGAGAAAAATTCTTAGGCCATTACAGCCATTGTAAATGGCATCAATTGATAAAGCTTTTGAAAAACGAGTTCTAACTATAAATTTAACAGCAAGACATATAGAATATTCAAAACTCATAATCTCTTTGGAGGTCACTCCTTAGCATTATTATAACTGATAATATCTCGGGATAGATCATATTTTAATACGGCTAATTGTTGACTGGGTCCGCTAGTCACTAACAACTCGATATTTTGCAAGTAAGGAGTGTATCGATAGTGTGAATCATGGGGAGTGTCTATTTTGTCTAGCTTGCAAATCTCCCTGTAATTGTTTGTTTCAATATCATAAAACAGCACCAAACGGTCTTTCTGGTTGTCTTTTTGGCCCACGTTGGTCCCTCCGAAGATGATAATCCCATTTGTGTTATTGCTGAAACATATCGCCTGGTGTGAGATGTGAACTGAATCAGATATCCTGCAGATTTCACTTGATCGATTTGCCATGAAGTCATAGCGTTCGATTTCTTTAATCTCGATGATGTCCTTGCTGTTATCAATTTTCTGATAACCCATAGGGTTGGATTTCACAAACCCTCCAAATACAAACAAATATCTCTCCGTTGTACAAATCGAAGCACACAAACGAGGTTTTTTCAATTCTTTTAAGTGATACCACACCCAATGCCATCTCCCCTGAACGTATTCCTTTGCTCCTAGCTCTATTGTTCTGGTGGGCTCTATCGTTCTGATGGGCTCTTTCGAATAGGTTAAACCTCCAAAAGCAATGATCTTCTTCATATGATGGCTCCAGCAGATTGAATGATATGCTCTTGGTTTTCGCATGCCTATGGACTTGTTGTATTTGCCTATGGTTTCGGTCACCATCCCCTCTCGGATCTCCATGTCTTTTGACATGTTGAATTCAATCTCATAAGTTTTATTGGAAATTTCTTCATTGGTATCAAATCCACCAGTTATTAGAATACTTGCTTTTCCACTGACTGGGTCGATAAAGCTCGACAGCCTCGAGGCTGGAGGGATCTTAAACCCTTGATTTTTATGGTACAGATTCACGCGAGGGTAGCTTTTTCGTATCGCTGGATAGTAGAGCTGAAGATAATCCTGGTAGTGCTCGAACCTTTTCTCACTAGGAACCACAAAGGTGAGATTAGTTAATGCAGAATATTTTTCATTGTCAATGCTGAAGGCGTCTTCAAAAGCATCATAAGCAGCTTTTTCGAGGTCAGGGTCTATCGATAGGCTAAACGACTCGAAAACTTCTTCCAGAATAGCAGCATTCTGACTGGCCTTGCTGGAAATTGAGATCATTTTTTCAGACGCGTTAATAAAATCTGGAATTTGATAAAAATCTGCATTGTTTTTTGGGTCGAAGCTCGGGTCGAAACAATCCATGGAATAAGAATATTGTTTAAGCACGCTCTCATCTTTTTGGATTTCAACAACGCCATTTTTTCTAATTTTGGCTTGCACAGTATCACCTATTTGGCTAGCTTTCCTTTCAAGCTCTTGGATTTCTTTAGAAGTCGTTGGCTTTTTTCCTTTCAAAACGAATACCTGTTAGGAGGATTCATACATAGTAATTGCAGATTACCTAACGCAAGCCATTCAAAATAAGCGTTTTTCGCTCTAGAAGCGATGCTCAAGGTGAGAAAATCGATCCTGAGGTTCTTCAAAGACCGTTGATTGCCGCAGCTGGAGCATGTATAGCTTTTTTCCTTGATTTTAGAGTTGTTGATGTCCATAATGAACTCAGATAAATCCCTTATACAGCTTTTCACAGCTTTTGTTGCCACACACTCCAAATTTACAACTGGAACTTGCATACATGATCCAGTTGATGTAACTATCTTCCAAACTTCATTTGAGATAATTTCCTTAGAAGGCCTAATCGCTAACGGCTGATCTGATGTTCCGAGTAACGTCTCCGTTAGAGTTGTGATCAAAGATTCCTGCTGTCTTTGTGTTTGAGCAAACATATCTCCTCTCTGCATAGCAAATTTATTTTCTATCTTTTTTATTCAGGAAGTGACTAGAATGACCGAATGAAAAAAAGGAAATGATATTAAGATATCCCTTCAAAAAAAATTGTGCTTATTCAGATTTCATGTCATGGAGACTGGAGTCTGACCACCATCAGAGATATGCTGCTGAGTTATTAATTTCTCCACATAGAAAATCCCACTATGTCTCATCGACTAAATAGAAATATTAAATTATGAAGCGCAAGCACGACTCACCAAAATCTCCAGAATTTTCTTTGAATTTCGCGTTTTCCAAAGCGGTTCGTCTCCTTAATCTACTGTATGATCCAGTAGTTGAAGGAAAAGGAAGCCCAAATTCTTGAAGCTGATTTAACTAATTTTTGTAACCTAAAATTTATTAAAAAATGCAGAGTCCAATCACAGAAAATCAAATCCATCGGCATCCGGAATGTTCAAAGGATCCAGACTTAGACGGGTATTTTCATGAGCCAATAAAAAAAGTCAAAAAGACGCTTTCAATAGAAATTGTGGATTCTTTCTATGAAAAGGACGCGAGCAAGAAGTATAATCAATCACCAAACAACGCAGCATCCAATAGGATCGGTCACTTTGGACTTCTAACCTCACAGACCACTCCGCGTTGTATTTCAATAGCATCTCCGCGAGTATGTTCAGAATATGCGCTCAGAGTTGACGCGGAAGATCCTGAAAAGTTGCAAATCGAAACGAAATATGATGATTTTTACTTCGAATCAGATTTTTTTGACGTCTCAATGCAAAAATGCAATAGGAAAATAATGGAAGATCGAGTAACACATACAATTTTGCATTTATCTGAGCAGTATCATAGGCTGTATTTGAATCAGATCAGACTAATAGCCCAAAGAGCAGATTTTTTGGGATTTTCGATGGACACACATCCCCGTTTGTTTCAGAGTTCCTTGAGAAAAATTTTTACAAACAGTTTGCAAACCACAGTGAGTTTTTAACATCACCAAAATCAGCGTTTCGTCAAGGTAACATCTCTTTACTGCGGCTGAACTCAAAAATGGGATAGTTTTTCAGCAGATTGATAAGGACATTCTTGAGAAGTTAGAGAAGAGGAAGCAGTCGGGAGGTAGCACAGCGCTTTGTGCGCTTCTCAGGGATCAGAAATTGTTTATTGCGAATGCCGGAGATTCCAAAGCGATAATTGTGAAAAAAGATGGTGCGGTTGATTTAACCACGGAGCATCGCGCGTCAAACCAGGAAGAGCAGCTGCGGGTGGAGAACATGGGAGGATTTATTATCGTGCATAAATCGCGATATTTAGTGCAGGGCAGTTTGCAAATCACTCGATCGATTGGGGACCAGAAATATAAACAGTTTATTAGCTGCGAGCCTGATATCCTTGAGTACAGCCTATCGAAGGATGATTTGGTGCTTGTGATGGGATCTGATGGATTCTGGGACGTAAATACTATATTTGGGAAGTTTTTTTATAATGTCTTGTTTAATTAGCTGATGGATAGCAAAGAAGTCTATGAGCTTGTTCGAATAAACGGCCAAGGGCCGGGTCTATCGAAATTGCTTGTGGAGGAAGCAATGAAGAAGAGGAAATATAATTTGGATAATATTAGTCTTATTGTGATTAATATCCAGAAGCTACTATCAAGAGGAAGCTAAATTTTTGACTAGTTACTACTTGTGATCTTACTTTGTTTCGAGTGTCTAGTTAGTGAGTTCTCAATAAAAATTTCAAATGTTGTTCTATATAAACTTAATGAATTTTCCTTGTTGTATTTTTTAATCTCGTTATAGTTATCTAATTGAAATGAAATCTCACGGGAAATGCTATCGTTCAGGAACTAAGTACAATTCGCTTTCTTTCTTGGATAGACTGCGTTATACATATTATTTATAAAGAGAGCATTTATTTGAACACATGATTAAGTAAGGCTTGAAAACTTGCAAGTCTATAATTACAAAGGCGTTCACATATTTTTCTGTAATAAATTGCATGATTTGATAGATCGACGAATTATTAAAGGTTGAACCTAAGAATAAAAAGATCAACTTGTCCAACAAATCTGTCTCTCAAGTCTTTTTCATGAGAAGTAAAACAAAATTTGTTAAAATATTTTGATGTGAGATTTGAAAGAAACATCAAGATTCATTGGTTGTGTCTGGATTTTTTGGGACACAAAGTATTAATTTTGTTTTTATTATATTTTAATGAAGAAAAAAAAAAACACCAAAAAAACATGCAGAAGCAAGAAAAACATATTCGCAATCGATCGTATCAGAACTAGCTTAAATTCAGACAGCAACCTCTGACTGACTATCTACATTCTCAAGATCGATTAGCGAAGAAACCCTCTCACGATCGACCAATTATCGGATACGTAAGAATTCTTGTAACGTACCCGGCTTCGTGTTCACAAACCATCCACTCTCACGAACTTGATTAATCGATAGTCGGAGAGCTGGATCTGGATTGAACAAACCTTCTATAAGTGTCTTTAGCTCGTCGCTAAGACATTTTCTCTCCTCCCTTTGAAGAAGAGC
>ENA-UOTX01001299-UOTX01001299.1-compost-metagenome-genome-assembly--contig:-NODE-1299-length-19747-cov-16.567056_pt1 | contig 19747 bp, 14 predicted proteins | sample MGYA00238143_ERZ746982 | MGnify/ENA primary metagenome ERZ746982 (study PRJEB28758, sample SAMN06268862) | compost metagenome | isolation source: single cell | place: USA: California, Emeryville, Joint... | reverse complement strand
TTATTGTAGTTTTACCGTGTGTTTTTTGTAAATTGTTTTCTTAATTTCCACCGTTTTTTTAAAAGGTTTCAACTCCTTTAAGTGAGAGCAAAAGGTACTTTGGTAAATTTAAAAGAATGTCAAATTAAACAATGAAAAATTAGTTATTTTCGAAGTTTCTCAGTCAACGATTGAGCTGTCTCCATCGTTCCTACTAGGTGCTACTCACAGGGCAGATATAAAGACTAAATCCCTCAGGAAATGGCACGAGCGGACTACCGATGAAATTTCAGTTTACAAACAGAGGATATTGGTTCTCACAAACCCCTAATGCAAACAAAAACAAAGAAACTGGTAGTTTATTCAATATAAGATAGGAAACTCAATATTACAAGTGAAAATGTGGTTAGCAATAATGCTGGTGAGAAGTCAGAGAGAGAGCGAGAGAGAATTGCTCTAAATTTACGAAACAATTTTAATTATCAATTCGTTTAATGTAGCAATTTCGTGCCGTTAAGGTATTTATTCATATTCTAATAAGTTATGGTCAAAACATAGTTATGGATTACGAATCAAAATTAAAATTTTTCAATTTGAACTCAATAAAAATGCTAATTACCACTTTTGTAAAATTATTCCGCCAGAATTTAATTTCGGGTACTTCAATAAATTTAGCTGATTAGATCTTCACGAACTTCTTCTTCTTAAACAGAGTGAGAGTTTTCCTCAAATTTGATCCGAGAGATTCGTGATATTGAAGTTCCATCTAGAAGATTGGACGTTTATAATAATGGTATTTGAAATGGCTCGCCACAGTGAGAGAGGAATTGTGATTCCTACTGAATATTGACTTTTTCATGACCTTTTGAACTTCTTCATAAGTTTTTCCTTTTGAACCCAAACTCTTGAGAAAGCGCCCACTTAATCAATAGGATTAAATGGGAGCAGCTTGAAAAAAATAAGAGTTCCAATATTTTTCATGCGAATGGCAAAAAGAATCTTTACCTTGAAATCATTGTTCCAGTCCTCTTCTGAGAGAATCAAGCTCTTTGAAGCTTGGCGAACGACTTGTGCTAAGCATGGTGATTCCGAATTGCCAAGAATTTCATGATCATAGGTTTTTTTCCATTTACCAATGGTGAATTTTTGAGGAATGCAATGGTAGGAGCTGAGAGCACTCCCAAAGGTTCGTTGGATTAGTGGATTATTCCATGAGGGTTTACTGAAGGGGATACTGGTTATGCGTTGATCTTTCGATTAAAATTTCTTTTCCATGTTCGCATAAGAAAATGAAGTGAAGAAACTCCTCTGTTTTGAAAGTTTGAAGATGTTTGTACAAGTCTAAATTTCGACATTTCGTTTCAGTATGAGGTTTTTGCAGTGTCGAACGAGGGACAATCGATAGAATATTATTGATTTAAACAGTTTTTTGCATCTGACAAAAATTCGAACAAATTCGGTTCAGAAATTGAGTTGCTTGATCAACGCAAAACATTTAAAACGTCTTATTAGATACCTTCGACAAGATCCTGAAACTGCAGTTGCTTTAAGGGTCTTTCCTTTGAGTCGAATGACATGCTTATTTTTTCAACCATCTTAATTTTAATGGATCAAGCGGAGAACCAAGTAATATCTTGATACGATGAGTCTGTGTACAGTCTTTCTCTCTGAATCTCGAAGGCCAGTTGCGTTGCCCTTTTTGGTCATTCTACGCCTGATTTACTGGAAATATTGAGACAAATAAATTTTTTATCCCAAACTCAACTTATATGTTACCTTGCAACGACAAAAACCTGGGACTGAGTGACTTCATTAATTTTTTTCGAGGCAGGCCCTTTTTAAGGCAATTGAGGTGATTTCAATACTATATATAGGTCATATCGTACTCGGCTCCGATTATTAAATCTACCAGATTCTCCAGAAAGCGGTAGTATTCTGAAAAATAAACTCGAATCTGCGGAGTTACCAGAAGAAAATGGCCGATAACAGGTAAATATCTCAGAAATGTCACACACCTTAACTTTAATTCACTCTCCTCTAGTCCCATGGATGAATTCATCGACGCGTTTGAAAATGTTGAAGAACTTGAAAAATATCGAAATAGATTATATCATGAAAAGCAGGGTTTCAGTTTGAACGAAACTGACATCAAAGACAACTCTCGTGCGTTCGCATCGACCTTTACAACAACAGTCTACACCGAATCCTCAGTCTTGGACCCTCGGTCAACCAATAACGCTTCGAATAGCCCAAAAAATGGAAAAGTGAGTACCAATTCCCGAATTTCTACTCTCCAGGCTCTGCCTCCTTCAAAAAAGTACCCTGAAGAGCACAAATTTGAAACCACTAAGCCCTCTACCACTGAACTCAGAGCAGCAGTGGCTCAGAAATCGTTTAAACCTCAAACTGGTTCCAATAGCTCTGCATCAGAAAACAGCAATGGATACGACTCAGCTCCCGACTTAAACGCTCACAGCCATAGCAACCTGGCATCTTTTCACAGTGATGTAATACCGGCTCAATTTAAAGTCCAAACGCCAAATCAACATGTTTCAAGGTCCAACAATAATATATATACTGAGCCTGATATGTATGAGGCTCCCAAGGCTTCGCGGGTTCAAATTCAAAAGAAATCTTCTTGGATTCCTCCAATTTTTGGGAAAAAATCAGAACCAATGCTTTTCCCAAAGGAAACTCTAAAACTCAATGACAAGTTCATTTCAGACTTCAAATGCGTTAAGACTCTACAAACTATCACAAATCAAACGAAAAAAACCTCAAAGGGCTCGAATCCGTGCTGGGTGGCGAAATTCAGTCCCGATGAGAGGTATCTCGCGATTGGTGGAGCTGATCACATCCTGAAAGTCTTTGAAATTAATGAATGTGACGCTTATTCGAAAGAAGAGATTGCCAAAGGAAACTTAAGTTTGCTCAAGCAGGAACCTCGAACTTTTATCAAACATTCATCGGATATTATTGACCTTGACTGGTCATCCGATTCCAAGAGGATAGTGACTGGTTCTCTGGACAACATTGCGATTCTATGGGATCTCCGCCAACAGGAACCTCTGCAAATTTTCCCGCATTGCGATATCGTTTCCTGCGTGTGTTTCCATCCATTGGTAATGAAAATCCTCATAACCCTAGTAATTTACCCTTAAAATATTAGATAAGCGATGCGCTGGTCACCGGTTGCTTTGACAAGATAATCAGGATTTGGAGCACGAGCGACAACAAAGTCATCGACTGGTTCCAGGCTCAAGACATGATCACTGCTCTCTGCTTCAGTCCAGACTTCAAATTCTTGCTTGTTGGTTTCTATAAAGGAATCGTCAAAATCTACCGAGCAGATCAGGTGTTTTGTCTCCTTCTGAGTTTGAACTTACTCCTTCAAAGGGAAAGCTGAGGTTCGAAATGGAGATTGAATGCAAGAATAAGTTCTCCTTCGGCAAGACGAACAAGCACGGGAAGAAGGTCACAGGCATTGTTTTCGTCGACGAGAACGAATTTATTGTCTCTACCAATGACTCTCGGCTGAGGTTAATCGATTTCAGGACATTTGAAACATTGGTGAAATATAAAGGCTATGCAAACAAGAAATACCAAATTAAGCCCAGCTTCTAGTAAACTTTCCCTTGAAAATCATGAGTTGATGACTCTGCTCCTTAGTATTGAAAAAGAAATGCTTATTTCAGGTTCGGATGACGGTTTGGTCTACATCTGGAATAAAACGACGGATTTCGTACCAGAAATTAATCCACGGTAAAGAGATTGGAGGTGTTAAAGCGCTAAAGCTTTCAATAGGTTCACGAATAGGAAAAAGAATCGAAACACTAGCTACGAGACGCTGAGACCGTTCGCGAAAGATCGGACGACAATTGCGATGTTTGTGCCTTTTGGAATAATGAAAAAAATCCAGCAGAGGATGCTAAGCGTGTGGAATGATCAATATTTGGATTCGCTCATGCTGTTTATAAGCTATGACTCGGATATAAAGATAACCGGGAATTTTATTGAATTAAACTGCTGATTGCGTCGCTGCAATCGAAAGATTTCAATTGTGAATAAATAGGTGTTCGTTTTAGAAATACTGTATGGTGAATTGTGTATTGTTTGGCTGAAATTCAAGTTGTTATTATTACTACCTAGATGCTTTTTTTAATTTATATATATACTACTACACAAGAAAAAGGTAGAAGCATGGTTGGTTTTAATCATCGAGATTATTAATTTCAATTTTACTTAATTGTCTTTAGAAAAATCTACAAATTTTCTAACAATAAGAAATGTTGCTCTCACGGAGTCAGCCCCATATGACTTGACTAAAAGATAAAGAGTCATCCCTTTCAATTTCTCGTTGCGGGAGTTGTTGCAACGTGACACCTTCATGAGTGCTCTCCACTTCTTCCATCACATTACAACAGCACTCAGGCTATAAGTGGTACCGAATGGGTAAAAGGATTACGAGAATAAGGGGATATTTTTCTTTGGAAAAAGATATTCTTTTGTAAGTCGCATTTCAAATAAACTATTATTCTTTTAAGTTAAACTTCATCTTTAATGCTGTCAAAAAATGCCGAAACGCATTACCAATAGTTTGGAGTCTATGAGAAAAACATCTGAAGAAGCTTAGAAGGTCAGGAAATAAGGAATCCTAATTCCTCTCACATTTTGGTGAACCATTTCAATCTACATTGTTATCAAAGTTCAATCTTCTCGACGGAGCTTTAATACAACGATCCCTGACCAAAAGTTCTAGGTTTGTTGAAGAAGAAGCTCTCAAACGTAAAATCGACTGAATATATATAATCAAACACCCATAATTAAATTCTGAAGCAATATTATAAAGATGCTTCGATTAAAATTGTTAGTTAGATCCAAAACTGGCTTCAGGATCAATTAATTAGGATATTAATATACTTTAATGATATACTTTAAACAAATTGACGATGAAAATCGTTTCTTCGTAAATTCAGAGCATCTGCTATAAAACTCAAGAATGCTGTTGATTCGACTCTCGCTCGCTCTCTTTCTGATTTCATCAGCGTGTTGATACACCAGACTTGAAATATTGAGCTTCCTATTTTATATTAATTAAAGTATCAGTCTCTCTTTCTTGGTTTGCAAAATTAGTTTATAGGAACTAGCATACCAATGTTTTGAAATTCTCTATGAAAGTGTCACTCTTGAAAAAGCCAAATGGTTCTCATAAATAGATTTATCTAATCAGACAATTTTTGCTTGAAATTTTTCACGATTATGCCTTCTTGTCTCATTTCCATCATGAATTCGTGATCATATCTGCGTTTTGGGTCACAACAATAGGAGGCACGATAAAGACAGCTGAAATAATAAGATATCTCGATTAGTTGAGCGAAGAGCATAGAATCACCATACTTTCATTATTTAGTTTCTCATACTGATTATTGATTCAGTGCACTCCGTTTGGTTTTGCTTATCCAGTCAACATCGCGATAAACGTCGGCAATTACCAAAAAAAAGCCTACCTCATCTAAAAGACAACAAAAGCTCCCAATACCAAAAAAAAAGAACCCAAAGCAATCATTCTTATACAAAGAAGCCCAAAAGAAATCCATGGAAATCAGCAAAATAATCCGAACTTAACATTTGATTTTGTCGAGATCATATCATTTATTTTTAACAAAGCAGAATAGTTCCAGGAATCATTTCATAAAATTAAAGTTTTTCCAACTCTTGAGTTACTCCCACTCTGATTTTTTGTTCTCCATGATCGCTTTCGCTAGTGCCATCATTACACTCTTCCCAATCGTATTTGCTGATCCAGGCCCTCCTTATATATTCAGCTTTTCACCTAGTAGATCGCAAATACTACTCTCAAAATGATTGGACCTTAGAGAAAGGGTACCGAATGAATGTATATGAAAAACAGTTCCTAATTACGATTCAGCGTTCTAACTCCGGCCTTCAGTTTCCCGTCAAGACAAAGGCCCAGGTTTTGCATATATTCGAAAATCGCTATTTGCTGCCTTCGCAAATCGTCAACAATTTGCATTTAACAGACGCCTTAGTAGTATACAGATTCAAACAGGCATTCAATATGGTTGGGGCAATTCAAGGAGAAATAGGTCAAGAGCCGACAGACCACAGCAACATTTATTCAGTGAGAGAGAAGTTCAAAGAGGGGCTACTACATGTGCTGCATGCTTATATTGGTTCAACTAACCTTATTCTCATGTCAAGTTCTGAGAATCTATTCAGATAAAACAAAAGATGTATCTCAAAAGGCCAGTTTTTGCTCTCCAAGAGTCAACTCCACATTTAGACCGAACAAACCCAAGAAAATGAGTTTACTGGAGAGTAGAAGCATGAATCGGGAGAAAAACCGAAGCAAATGAAGCCTAAATTCATTAACAATCAGGACTCTTTCGCTCAGCACGCGAAGGAATGAAAGTTATAACGGGTTTGCCTCAGCAGAAAAGCAAAAAGTTTTAAATAAGTCAAAGAATGAAGTCGCACTGAGCATGATCCCTAACGAACCGTTCTTTGTTAAGAAAGAGTCAAAAATCAAAAGAATCCCACAAAATTAGCACCCATCATCATCAGAAGTAATGGAATAGTTGAGAGTGCTCATAGGCGATATTACAAAAAAAGTGACCCAATTTAGAAAAGAGAGCCCTCTATAAAACGCTGTATAGAAGATCAGAATCCTTATGCTATTTAAGTAAACTTCCATTCATAGAAACATCATCACCATCAGTCATATTGGAACCAAACTCCAGCACAATTGCTCTATTATCTAGGAAAACTTTGAATATCCATTAAGAGAGTACTCTACTATACAGTAAACAGGAATTATCGTTAGTGCACAAATAATTTAATCACTTAAATATTTTATCTCACATAATTTAGATTCATGCAACTTCGATTTTATAAAATAAAGTTATTTGTAGCGTAAGTAAAGCAGGAAAGCAGTATCGGTAACAATTTTATCAATGTTCCGAGAATTTGATCTGTTTAACCAACCTGTCAAACTTAACTACAAAGGATCCGACCGATTCACAACCAATGCAGGTTTCTTCTTCACAGTTTGCGTTGTTGTGATTACATTGATCCAAGCTGTTCTAACTTTCAAATCGATCTCGTCTTTTGAATCTCCACAAGTGACAATTGAACGTTCCATACTGACGATCCCAAATCCCACTAACTTCACGGAAACTGGATTCGTCTTTGCTATCAAAATGCCAGATCTGACCCTAGATTCAACACTGGTATTTCTCGAAATGGATCATTATGCAGCCATCCAACATGACAATGGAACGGTTGAACAAGTCCTCACGCCGATTCCTTTCAAACCTTGCACACTTGAATACATGAAAGATTTTAAAGATGAATTTGTCAACCTGGGACTTGACCAAGCGTTGTGTCCAGACTCTGCCACTGACTTGCAAATTTCTGGAACGTACCACAATGCTATTTCTGAGAGTATACTGCTAACTGTCAATTCATGCAAAAATGATACGAAGCGCGCGCCTGGTGTCGTATGTAAATCGAAAGAGGAAATCTCTAGTTATTTTGCAAGTAATCCTCTTGAGGCTTCTTTTGTTGAGGTTTTCTTCTCCAATACGATTATCTCTCCAACACATTCAGAGTCTGTGTCATATTATATGGATAGCTTTTATTGGTACCTTCTCCCTGGTTATCTCACAGTAGACTCTGAGATTTACTTGAATCAGCAAGAGATAATCTCGGATGACAATTTATTGTTCGAGAATTGGAATCCGAAGAACCACACGACATATAACATCGACCCGGCCGAAATAAAAACGTTTTCACGAGCTCTGCTGTCTTTTAATGATTTTGAAAGTTATAATATTATCAACGTCTGGCTATGGAAAAGCCGAAGCAAGTTTACTACAAGAAGGCTATATCCGAAGTTGCAGCAAGGGTTAGCTAATATTGGAAGCGTCTTCAGCCTTTGCCTCATGGTTTTTGGAGTTTTGGTCAGAATGTATGCACAAAGGGCATATCCTATCCATTTCGCGAGCCAATTTTACGATTTTGATTTTGGAAATCAGAAAAAAGGGGCTGTTAACAAAAAAGGCAGCTCTAAAAAGGATAAGAAAGCGCAAGGGCCTGCAATCAATAAGGAACGGAACCGAATTGATGCAAGTACTAGTGTCGAATCTCCAAGATCACGAAGTAAGAAAAAACCCAATATTGACATAGGGTCTGCGTCTAGTCGTTTACTTGACGAAAAACCAAAGATAACTTACAACATTGGAACTTTTCTGCTCAGTTTTATTCCATGTCTCCGAAGAAAAAGGATCTTTTTATCGAGAAGACAATCGAAACAGCTCGGAAAGAGTTCGATCTAATTGTAATTCATATTCTCAGTTTTATAGGCCTTCGATCCGCTTTGTTAAGAGAGATAAGATATTATATAAGTGAAGAAACTTCATGAATTCGACCGTTTCAAAAAGCTCTTTCTTGAAGATGATGAGATCATGATGTTTTCGTATCTCAAACGACCAGTTATTTCACTCCAAGACTCCTCTCCGAAGGGGGAAGAGGCTAATAAGAGTGGATTGAGATCACATAAATTTCAAGAGAGCCGTATTATTGAAGATAATGAACCTGAATCAGCTGGAAATCTCAAAATGCAAGTTGAACAAAAATCCGAAGGAAATCTTGATTCACCCACTCGAAGCTCCAAGAAGTTCTCAAAGAATTCAGATCAAAACAACCCTTGGGATAAATTTGCAGGTTCTTTAATAGCTTACAGTAGGCTCCTGAAGAGAGTGAAACATTCACAAACTTCTCGAAAGATTCTGAAATTTATGGACCCTCAAATAAGTGACAAGTTCTTTGATTCTGTGATCGAGCCCAAATTCATGGATCGATTAAAGATGGGTGGTGCCGGAATTGAAAGAAATAAGAGCGCATCAGCGAAAAGGCAAAGAGGGAGACGGTTGTCAAAGGTTGAAGCTGGGTTAATGATTGCCACAAAACTTAGAATTCTCTTTTTGAGAAGGAAAAGACATAAATTAAAGGAGATAGTTGGATTGGACGAAGAGAACCCTAATGGAGTCAACGAAGACCATTCAATCATATTAGAAAAGCCCCGAATAAAGCACACACGGAAGAATCAACTGAAGGACCTATACCGATTCGAAGACCAGCCTGATATTACATCCATCGCGATCGAATTAAAGGAAAGCAGTCCTCTAGATAATAATCTAGTCAATCCTCGTCAGAATCAGCACGTCGACAATGAAATACCAATGCTTATCTCAAAAATGAGATTAGTCAAGGCAGACCTCCCTCTGAATACGGAACTTCTAAAGACTTGAGGAATCAATTCGTACTTTAATTTGCCTGATAAAAGTTTTTTGCATTCGAATTTAAGGAGTTGATATTTAAAGGGAATGAATGACACTCGAAATTCTTAGAAACAGTATTTGAGTGTTCTTTTATGTTTCCTTAATTACACACAAACATAAGACTGAAACATTCAAATATAATGAACAAAATAATTTCGAGCTATCATTCAAAATCATTTCTTTACTTGGGAAATGATATCTCAAAATGGCTTCCTAACGACCGACCATGCTGCTCGATAAAGTTCATCATAGTGAAATTGTAAGCCCAGTATTTTCGAACAGCCTATAAGTGCATAGTCTAACTTCTCGCATCAACAATATGAGTAATTTCATTCTACCTTTGTTAGATAGTGAGAGGCCATTCTCAGGATTACCAGATTTCAACAAATGTACCGCAATCTCATCCAGCGCATTATTGGCGGTCCACAAACAATATCAAAAATAACAATTATTTCAGAGATAATGCTTCACTAAATTTAAAGCGCTATTTCAGATTCGCAGAAAAAAATTCAAAAGCTTAAATGTTTTTGCATATGTGATGCATCCTCTGAGTTTCTTAATGAGGGCTGAGCCCGCTAATTGAATAAATCAACAACCAAAAATGAAATTAATCGCTATCAGTTCATAGCAGCAAAAGCTGAGGTTCGAAAAAAGTTAACACTTGAAGCTAAATTAATTCTTGGCATAATCTAGGAAACCTATTGAATTGAATCAGAAAGAGAACACGTCGCTTATCAGATTCACAAAAACCTATATCTCCAACGCTATTGATCCATGTTAACGAAATGGGTTCCTTTGGCTCGAATAGGAAACACCTCAAAACCGAAATTTCTGAACAAAAAAAATTTGATTCTATTTTGCCTTCGTTTTCTATGATTCAATAAAAAAGGTGCATCATGTGCTAAAAAGTTCATTTTAAATTTTTTTGGTAGAGATATTTAAACGTGGTACATAACAAAATTATCTTATTTAGATTGTTATTTCTCTCTTCGAATTATTCTTTCTTCTTTTTATTAAGGACTTCATTATTTTTCATGTTTCGTATTGAAAATTTCTTTTCAATGTTCACAAAAGCATCGCTCTTTCTGAATTTTCGAGATTTGTTAACTATTCTCTCTCTCTCAGGCTAGGATCGAAGGACTAGCTATTCTCCTCCTTATTCTTCATGGTTATTTGCCTCTCGTTCATAGAAAGCTTGCTCAAGGAAATTCTGCAATAAATTCATAAAATCGATCTAAGCTTTCGATAGAATTTTCATTTGGAAAATGAGTTACTCATAAAACAAATTTATCAACGTCTGTTAATTTTTCAATGTGAAGGAGTCTGAAAGAGCTTAAGAAATCTTTGATGATTACTGGTTCAATGATGAGTTATCCGAAACAGCTCAACACATGGGCGAGTAAATTTTCGCAGACCCAACATTTTTCTGCAATGAAAGATTGCATTTTCCATCTCATGAATTTTAATCCTTCACCTTTAGAGTTAGCCTCAGCGCAGCAATCTGGAGCCAAGTAATGCGCTTCGATTAGACGTTTGATGGTAGGAAACAGACTTTTCTTTTTCATTATGATTTTCAATATAGTCTCATCTTTTCAAAAATTAGTTGCTCGAAAAGCATTGAAATCTTCCTTCGAGAGAACCAAAGTGAAGGGAAAGTATAAAAAAGCTAATGAAAGGTAGCTATTCCTATTTTTTCTGCCAATCTAAGGCTGAATTTAGATTAAAAGCTAAAGCTAAGCTGTCGATCAGTAAATTCTTTGAAGAAAGGACTATATGCGGCGAGCGATAGGGTGGTGTTCGAGCCAACGATGAAAGTTTTGGCATTAAACGAGTCTACTTCCGATGAGTGATAAATTAATATATAATCGAAATACAAATTCTTATTTTAACCACCGAAATCTGGAATTAAACGACAGCTCGAAATTTTATATTCCCAGACGCAATCAAGCCTCATGGTCCAACAAAAAAAGATATAAATTAGAAAATTTAATTTGTCAAATTAATAGCAGTGATTGATACATTCCTCATTAAAATTAACAAATAGGTCTTGCATTTCTAATCCTCCTCCTCTAAGCGCAGAAACTTCACAATCACTCTTTCTCCACTTATGGTTCCAAACGCAGGAAACGCGAACTGTCTTGAATATTTATGTAAATTCATTGAATGAAATCTCTGAATGGAGAAGCAGCTCTACTTCCAGAAGAGTCTTACATCATCATACTGCTATTTAGCTGCATATCTGCTTGGAAAATAACTCAAATTCGTTAGTATCTAGATCTGATTTTGTTGATAATTAATTTATTTTCCAAATAGTACCCTTTTGTGATTCACAATTATTGAATATGAGCGTTTTGCTATGTTTGTCGAAAGTACTTCTTTTTTCTTTGAATACATGGTCTACATGTTCTGAGATCTTCTGCACCATCAAAAATTAAATTCTTCAAGATCTGTACCTCGAATTTTATAACTTTATTAAATCTCAATGGCTTCAATATTTATCAGTCCGCTCATTTATAAAGAAAATTTAATCTGACAATTTCTCCGTCAATGTATCGATTTGACCTCTTCCACCAACTCATTAAACTCAAGTACAACGGGTCAGACCGCTTCTCAACCAATACGGGTTGCTTCTTGACCATCTGCGTAATTCTGATTACGCTGTCTCTCTCTATTGTGACGTTCAAATCGATCCTGTCCTTCGATTCTCCAACAGTAACAATCGATCGCACTGTGCTTCCAGTCCCAAACCCGACCTCTCTCAATGAATCCGAATTCGTCTTTGCTATCAAAATGCCAGATCTAAACCTCTCTTCGACATTGGTGGCTTTGCAGCTGACTCAGTATAAAGCCATTCAACATGATAACGGCACGATTGAGGAAATTCTCATACCAATTCCTTTTCAACAATGCACGCCGGAGTATCTGAAAAACTACAATGATTCTTATTATACTCTAGGGCTCAACACAGCCTTTTGTCCTGATCCTAGTGCGAATTTCGATATGCGAATTTCGGGAACCTATCGTAATGCCATATCCGAGTACGTGGTGATAACTGTGACCCGATGTAAAAATGACACCAGCCGCCCTGACCTGGTTTGTCAATCTGAGGAGGAAATCGCGAGCTACTTCGCAAACAACGCTCTCAGCGCCGCCTACGTTGAATTCTTCTATTCGAATACGATTATTTCTCCGACGGCGCATGAGAAGCCTGTCTCGTATTACCTGGATAGCCTTTACTGGTATGTGCTCCCTGGCGTTCAAACTATAGACACCGAAGTCTTTATGAACCAGCAAGAGATAATTACTGATGACCACTTATTCCTCGAGGACTGGTATCCAAGAAATGAAACTACATACTACGTGGACCCAGCCGAGACGACCACTAAGCCACGAAGTCTACTGCCGGTCGATTGGGAAGGGACTTATAGTATTATCAACATTTGGTTTGGGAAAAGTCGTTTCAAATACACCACAAGAAGGCTGTATCCAAAGCTCCAAGAAGGCTTAGCTAGCGTTGGAAGTGTCTTCAGTCTCTGTGTTATAGTCTTTGGAATAATAGCTAGCATGTACACAGAAAGAGCCTATTCCCTGCATTTCGCGAGCCAGTTCTATGATCTCGACGATAAAAGTCCCAGGAACGACAATAGCAAAAGAAAAGCTGGGTCGAGCAAAGACGATAAAGCTTCGAGATTAACTAAAGACAAAAAGGGGAAGAATCTGAGGAATATGAAAGCCAAAACTTCCAAGCCTCAAATCAGTACGAACAAAGACATTGAAGAAGGCCCTCTTGAATCAAATCCTACTGCGCCACTAGAAAACACGTTATACAAAAAACCAAAGATCAGTTACAATCTCGGACTTTTCTTAATGAGCTGTTTCCCGTGTTTCAGAAGAAAAAAGAATATCCTCATCAAGAAAGCAATAGACGCTGCTCAGAAAGAGTTTGACCTTGTTGAGATAGTCAAGAAACTCCATGAGTTAGACCGACTCAAGAAAATCCTTCTGGAAGAGGATGAGATGAGGATGCTTTCGTTCCTCCAACGGCCTGTTATTTCTGCCGATGATCCTTCACCAGCCAGTGAGCAAGAGAGTGAATCTAGGTTAATTAAGTCTCAAGAAAAGGAAAAGGAAGCCACTGTACTCATGGAGAGGTCTACACAAGCAAAATTGGAGTCAACTGCTCAAATCTCGATAAAAACTTCGAAGAACCTAGACCCAAATGATCCTTCGGCCAGCGACTTTATTGCTTCTGTGCAAAGCTACGAAAAGCTCCTTAAGAAGATGAAACACTCAACAGTTTCTCGAAAAATATTAAAGTATATGGATCCCAAAATAAATGATGAATTCTATGAATTCAGGTTGAAATCTAAACTTGCTGGTAGTGGACCGAACTTGACACAAACCGAGTTCAAAGAACGAAAATCTCATCGCCAGATGTCGAAGCTTGAAGCTGGGATGATTATTGCGTCAAAAATGAAAGATCGCTATATGAGAAGAAGGGAAAAAATAATGAGCGAAAGGACTAATCTGAGCCCTCATGCTTATAAGAATGGCCGCCACCGCCCTGAGAGTCTTGGAGAGGATTCTATGTTGTCTGAAAAGGAACCGCTTGGACCAGTAACACAGGAGGTCGAGCTTAAAAGATTCAAGCAAGAGCCTCTATCGCCAACGATATCCATCCACTTCAATGAAATGAGTTCCTTTAACTTTAACTCATCGACTCTTCAAAATATTCCGTTCCAGAGTGACCATGAGGGTCGTGAAAGTTCTCCTGTGAAAAAGGGAACCCTAAAAGGAGTCCAATCTCCAGTCGCGTTTCCAAAGTCTTTTGCAAGTAATGCAAGGCTGAAAAGCTATGGAAGCACGTAGTAATTGGATCAGCCAAAAGATTGCTCCTCTTATAATTTCATGCGTATGATACAATACAAATTAAATTTTTTGAAAGATTTATTATGCATAAGTATTCATCATGAATAGCATTGGATATAAATATATATGACAAATCATTATTAGAGTATTCATTCTACAGTATTCGATTCAAAAAAGTTTCATATTAAATATTCACCCCAAAACGCTAAACTCTCATTCTCGAGAATATCCACCAGCAGAATCTCTAATCCTCAATCTGCGAGTTTCTAATCATCATCATTATCAAGAAAATTAATTACTGAGAATACCTGTCAAGCATATAAGTCACGTAAGTTTTTGAAAGATATTCGCAGTCTTTTCAGCAATGAGTTTCTCAAAATTCTAGGGTAGGTTTGGATTCTGAGTTTCTTGATCAATGGAGAACTCTTGAACGGTTGGAGCAAGGGTCAAAATGAGCCATTAGCTTTGCCAAATCTTCGCCGATCAGATCTTGAAAAGAATGAAATGATTGGTGCATGATTTAGTCTGTTGAATTGCACACCTTGCCCAATGAAACCCCAGATCTTTACATTTATCGTTCATTCAGTTACGATTTTCTAGCTTCAATTAAGCACACTCCTACAGAGAGAGCATCATTTTATTCTATTTATCAATGGCATTTTAAAATTTATTCATGATTTTAATAAAAGGTAATTTTTCGTTGCACTTTTCATTTTCATCAAAAATGAAGAATATTTTGCCCCTATCAAATTTGTTAGCTTAACAAAAATCTGTTTTTGCTCAGAGAAACTCTGATACTGCGCCAAATAAAGTATTTATTCACTGTGTTTATTCTCAGTAATTGTTCAACTAATATTTAACTAAGAGGAAATGCTCCTTTTTCTCGTAACATCCACTTAAGCCATAGAGAGAGATCCCAAGGTACTTTAGCAAACTTTTTCTATTTTACGAGATGTGTATGATATCTTTGTTTATTCATAAGAGTTATTAGAATACTTCTCTATTAGCTTATACTCTGTGGCTTCCTCACTTTGACGGTCACTCACTCCTAGCTTGGAATCTTAATACTCTCAATCTATTTTACTGGGAAAGTTCTCCTTTTCAATTTTCTCTCCGCCTCCATTAGATATGGTTTTCATTGACTGATCCATTCAGAAAAGGAAAATTTATGATGCTCTGTGGTTCGTGCTTAACATAATCTTTGAGGAATATCAGGACAACTTTTTATTTATCAATGATTAATCCACACAACCTTCCTCTTCTGCCTGAAGGAGCGGCTTATCACGGTCTATAAAAATGATTAATGCACCGTGAACTCTTTCTTCAGTGCATAGCAATGGAAAGTATATCATTAATTTAACCTTCTAGTTAAAAACTACACTAAATATGTTCGCTTAAGCAAGCATTAGGACCCATTGAAGATATATACATCATTTTTTAGATAGATGGATAGATCATTCAGTTATTATTTCTATGTCAGTATATCCTTCCTCTCTTTAAGGCATGATATCATATTAACGTTTGATTGAATTTCACACTGTCCAGCAATTTGCTAAGTTATTTGCTCCCATGGCAGTTAGTTCCGCGAGCACGTTTAAGAAATCATGAAGTTACACAATTTAACAAAATTTCTGTATTAAAACAAAATTCGTTTCAATAATTAAAAAAGGAAAATGAACAGGCAGTGCTTTACAACTTTCTGGTCTTTTTTGATCGATTAAATAAAGAAATATGCATTATACTCTTCATATACCACATACTATTACCTGATCTTGCCGCTATGTTTCAAAATCAGTTTGATGTTATACAAAGCTATACAAAGCGAAAACTAAATAACCCTAAATCCACCAATTAACAAACTTTTCATTTTGAAAACCTCTTTATTCGTTGTTTGAATGCTTGATTCTGATATGGTTCTTCAATGCGAATTTTGCTCTATTTAACGTCACGTCAAAGATCTTTTCTAATGAGGCAATTTACCCATAAGCTTTCCCACAGCCTTCATGCATACATTTAAACCTCCTAACAATTTCAACCGCAGTCCTTCTAACTTTTTTCTTTTTTAGCAGACTGATCTGTTTCTGTTCATAACTAAGGCTTTTTTCTTTTTCTTCACTATTTTTCGACTCTGGCACTTCCTTCGGTGCCTCGACCTCCACCTTCCTGATCTTTTTGCTCAAGATGTTGAGTTTTGGACTCAATTCTGTTCGAGGAAGAACTCTCTCGACGGTTTCAATTGGCTGATTTTGATAATGATCAGAAATGTAACGTGTAAATTCTCTTACCAGAAAAATCGATTGAGGTACCGAACCTTGAAGGGCGAGCTTCGTGGTTAATAATTGATTCGCTTGAAGACCCCTTAGGTAATTTTCCATTAGTATCTTCTGAATATGAGGACTAGTATTCATCGGGTTAGTGATCACTTGGTTACCGTACAGGGGGAAATTTGTGGGATATTGGCAAAGACTGAGATTTGAGTTCAAACTGAGGTTGAGAGCCGTCAGTTCGTTGAGAGATGGGAGGAGTTGTCGTCTTAGGGCGAGGTGGCTCAGAATATTTTCCATTAGATTTCTTCTAATTTTTAGATTAAAGAATATTACTTTTTTAGAAATACTAATAGATTTGAATCCTACGTCACTGAAACGCGATATTTTCAATCAGTCTTAAACTGAAGAAAAATTCCGAATTGTCTTGCGAGAGCCATGATAGCAAGAGAAATAGCCCGTCCACCGTGAATGAGGCTCGTTCTTGGCCGCAGTCTATCACATGCTTGCGTTGTGAACGGAAAATTTGTTCTTGGCCATCCAAAAGAATTAAAATTTTCAAACTTCATGAGCGAAATCAGAAGAAGGAAAATGAAATTTTATTTTCCGTTTGAATGATTTTCAATTAGTTTTCTTAATCGAAACACTTAAACGAATAATTGTTTAAGCAGTTGAATAAAAATCAGAACACCCATTCTGAGATTTCATAAAACGGTGATAAATAAAACAAAAGCCCATTTTCACATAGCTAAAAGGCTCTTTTTTTCAAAAATTGGAGGTGATTTTGTCTTATGATAGTAGATATTGTAAATCCCCATAGGAGTGAATAATGAAGAGATCAGTGCGAAACGGTGATTGGCAAAATTGTGATTTAGACTTGTAAGGTTTCGAAATAATTTTGCAAAAAATGGGTGTTTATTTTAACCAACTCAAATTAATGTGTCTACTAAAAAAAGCGATTTGAAAATATAAATTAGACAGGCGTTTTGTAATGTTTTGAAACCAGTAAAATTCGTTGGCTGTGGGTCGTCCGAAAGATCAAGAACTAGCAGTCACATCTAAGAATCAAAATTATAATTCTTCTCAACTCGTTCAATTAAATGAAGAAACACTTCCAATTACAGCTACGCATTTTCCTCGAAGCTGATATCAGTCCTCATGACTTCTCGCATTAATATGTCGGAAATTCGTGTTTCTGAGTTTGTTGAATCGACATTTTTGATCAGTTAGTGTTATCAAACAGTTGTTGTTCAAGCCGTTCAGTGATTGAAATAGTAGGAGGAAACAGCTTTGAGATTTCTGTTTAAAAGTTTTTTTCTGTCTCGAATCTTCTCTGCTAAATTTCTTCAAAGGGTGGAAATGTTGGAAGTCCTTGAATATATCATATGATATCTCTCGTAAACTCTTTTGCTTTACAACGAGAATTTTTCTTATAGTTTTGAATATTGAGAGTCTCAGTATTGACCTAAAAATCAGGCGTAATTCACTCTTGTTCTTTTGGTGGCAGAGGCAGCGGCCAGAAAATCGATCATTTCTTTCAAAAAAAGAAACTACTCAACTTATCTGTTAATTAGTCCCTTCCACAATTCGTCGAAGGATTTATAATGTAAAGACAACTAACTCTACACCAATTCCCGTGTAAATTGAGTTCAAAAAAAAAAGAGAGAGAGAGCCACTTTTTTCATCGTGCCGATCTGTCTTATTTTCCCTTTCAATTCGATATTTGGGGCATTTTTTCCATCAAAGGCGAGCTTTTTCAGAGTCTATTTACTTTTTCACAGCTTTTATTAGTCTTATTTTGCTCTTCTAAGTGCGCGCAAAATTAATTACTGTATGAACTCATTTCGGACTTTTTAATCCCAATATAGCAATATTAAACTATTTTATTGCTCTGCTCTCGCATTCTGTACAGAAGGTCCCATGGATAACTACAGCAGCGGTAACTTTCCCTTCATATCGCATCAATTTACTTATGCTGGATAATCCAGATACGTCTTCGGTTGCTAATATCTCCTCTGTAGCAAGCCTTTTAAAATTGTATGTCACAACAGACATCCCACAAAGGAAATTTATCATCATGTGCAAGCAATCAGATACTATAGGTACCATATTAGCATTCTGACTCCCTGAGATCAAATAAACATATTAGTTCGGCTAAAAAACGTCATTGCCAACCAATATTACTTTTTGTTCCTTCAAAAAGGGGCTAAAAATTACGGGATCAGCTATCAACGAATGGAAAAAGACATTTACCTCGATAATCCTTTCGTCACAGTAAAGAACATCAGTTTGCACGGATTTTACCTCGCGAATGTTGGGGTAAGGCACTATATCATACCTTCATCATTGAATAACATAATAAAAGCGGGTCGGTTACATGCTAAAAGACGGAGACGGGATCAGCGTCCAGATCCAAGAGAATAAAAACGCAGCTCCTTCAAAAAAGAAAGCAGCATCTACTAAAAAAGCAGAATCTACCAAAAAGGCTGCTTCGACAAAAAAATCTCAACCGAAGTCTAAGGCCTCAGCGAACCGAGCAGAGACGAATAATTTGAATAACAATTTGCCAGGGTTTTTGCCGAAGCCGACACGAAAGGTAAGTAGCAGTGAAGATGACTCTTCTGACTCTGACACAAATACACGACCAAAGCAACCTTCGATCTTTGACAGAATGGCTGAGCCTTCTTTCTTTGACCGACCAAATCGGCCCTCTATCTTTGACAAACCAATCAAAGGGTAAATGGCAATCCGACGTTCATTCTGACTTTGAGATAGGAGCGTCCCAACGAAAAAAGTTAAAAAACCTATAGAAAGCAGTTCGGATTCCGAATTAGAGGAGCAAAAGGCGCAGCCTTCAACAGCAAAACCGAAGCCTTCAACAGCAAAACCAAATCCAGTCTTTGATGAAGAAAGCGATGATTCGGACTACGTGCCAGAGGAAGAGTCATCCAGTAGTGATTATGACGAAAGCAATCCCTCTGACGATTTAAATAAACCTCCAGGATGGCTTAATCCTCTGCCCAACGTTGCTGTTCGCAAAGCCAGCTCGTCTAGCGAATCTTCCGGTCCAATAAAGAAACCAAGCCCATTCAAACTAATAGAGAGTAAAATTGCTGAGTCCAGTGATGAATCAGCCCCAGATAACGAAAATTCGAAGTCGAGACCTCATAAAGACAGCTTAGTTGTTCCTAAAACTCCTGTTTCAAACAGATCAAAGTCTCCTCGCAGTCCTCGAAGGATAAGACTCGATGATAGTGAAGAGGAAGCCAAAGA
>ENA-UOTX01001296-UOTX01001296.1-compost-metagenome-genome-assembly--contig:-NODE-1296-length-19813-cov-8.017835_pt1 | contig 19813 bp, 24 predicted proteins | sample MGYA00238143_ERZ746982 | MGnify/ENA primary metagenome ERZ746982 (study PRJEB28758, sample SAMN06268862) | compost metagenome | isolation source: single cell | place: USA: California, Emeryville, Joint... | reverse complement strand
TTGGAATTGGAATTGGAATTGGAATTGGAATTGGAATTGGAATTGGAATTGGAATTGGAATTGGAATTGGAATTGGAATTGTAGGTTCCCTGATGATAGTACCAAATAAGGTTGCTATTAAATTACTTTTTTGATAATATAGGTGAAATTTAAATTCTTTTGCAAATTTTCATATAATGATGTAAATATGCATAATTGATCTCTCAAAATCTGTCTGATAAATTTTTTTAATTGATTCGTTTTCATCAAAATCTGTAATTTTTTTCAATGCTAAAAAAAAACAAACTGTTTCTTGTTTGAGACTGATATAATAGCAATGGCAGTAGCCATGTGGAGCTCGCTAAAGGCTGAAGAATAATGTAAACTGGGCTAATTAATTAAATTTTTGCTTGTGCAAGCAATCAAATTTCCAAATTACAATAGCAAATAATTCACCAACAACAATAAAGGAAAAAGAATATAACACACGAACTTTCAACAAAAGCTGGCGCTGCTCATCGCTCGCTGTCTGAACTATCAGAAGAGGAGCTCTCGCTGCGTTTGGCGTCCTTGACGCAATCGATGTTTTTGATTCTCTTCTTCAGTTTACCCTTAGATGATGTAATTATAATGAGCAGTTAAAATCAGTATATTTACTTTTCGATTCCATAGCAAGATATCACCATAGTTAAACGCTGTCATAAAGCTCGAAAAATATTTCGTGTAGACCACTTTCACGCATTTCAGCTTCTCGACCTAAGAATCAGATGAGCTCTCATCAATATAGTATATTTAGATACATTGCCTTCATAGATGTCTCTGAGGTCAGTCTGCTCCACCAACGATAAAGCCCATTCCCTATATTCCCCCTTATCGCTTGCATTATCGCTGAGTTTTAGTATCCTTCCCGCGGCGTAAACTCCACGTCTTCTCAGAACTCCTGATATCGTGGACCCGCCACTCGCTTGAGGGTTTGGAGTAGGAAGCGTGGCTCCTATTTGCGAAGGCTTTAACACGAATTCCGGAGGATTTCCAAATCTGGTTTTCCTAGGACTCATAGCTTCTGACTCCGTTTCCTCTTGCTCTTCAGAGTCTTTTTTCCCCCATCTCGTCTTCCTCCGGTCCAGTATAAGTTTGCTGCCTCCTTGAGACTGACCAGGGTTAGTATTTTGTTCCTCATGTATTGAGACCGGGCTAGGAGCTTCGTTAGTAATTTGAAACATGCGAACGATAAAATTTTCATCAACAGTCATTAGTGAAGTATCAAAGTAATCGAGGTTGATATGAGCGAATTCCCCCACGAGGGTTCTGAAGGTATGAAGCAGCGTATTATCGGTCGCTCGGACCAGATGAAGCGCGCCGTTGCTTTGCAGGATGAGGAAGAGATGGTTCTGCTGCCGGAAAGCGACGATCTCGACTGGGTATGGCTTATTTACTGGTTCAGGCTGCTTCACATTTTCGGTAACGGTGCGCCTCTTCACAGGACTTTGGTCGTTGAGGTAACTCAGTGTTGCCTGACTGGCTGCATTAGAAGTAGGTAAGGTCATATGAGAAAGGGGGATGAATGAGCCAAAAGTCCACATAATCACCACGTTGCCTTCGTCTGCCGTGACAAGGAAGTCGTCGGAACAGTCCATCGCGCTGACTGGCTTCGAGTGTGCTAGAACAAACTGGTGAGGACGCTGGTCGCCTTTTCCTCGAAATTTTGAGTAATAAAAGCAGAGTCTTCCCTCGTTATCTGAGCAAACGATGGCCGCGAGGCTGCTTTCTGGGAGGAGTTTCAAGACCGAAATGCTCATCTTTGTGGAAAAGAAGTTCTCAAACACCTCTCCCGAGTTTAAATGTATCATTTGGATCATGCCGGCATCGTTGGCGACAACTAGCTTCTTCTCATTTCGACTGATCTCTGCAGCGACGAGCTCTCCGCTGAAAATTAGCAATTAATCAAGGGAGCAGGTCCGCATGATATTACTCTAGTTTGATAACAAAAGAAAACACGACGACCAATGATGAAGGATCGTAGATCTTGGCTACTTTGCTTTCTTCAATAGCAAGGATCTGATTTTGTCGCTCTAAATGGAAGACTTTGAATAACGCTCGAACTCGCAGCTGATCATATTGCACGTAGATGTCTTCTTGCAGTTGCTTTGTCGTCGCGTCTAAAATAAAAAAAAAACAAAAAGCAATTGCAAATATCACGGTTGATAGGTATGTACTGCTTTTGACCCGGAACTTGTCTTTCATTTGAATTTCCCTTTTGTTTAGCTCTATCGTTGGGTCGATCTTTGCTTGATAGCCTTTCAAAAAAGACCCTCCAATGATAATCATTCCCCTTTTATGAGAAAATAAATGACTTAGAGATCGGCAAAGTAAGAGAATAATACTTCTCTCTGTCAAAGAAACTTGCGGTGAAACGATCATGCGGCCTGTGTATCTCTTCGTCTCGGACTAGCTGCAACACATCAAAAGTGACGATGTTGAGGATTGCTATCCTCTTGCTTTTATACACAACCAGCAGCTGGTTTTGCTCTTCGAACACATGCAAATCAACAACCAAATCCTGAAATTTATGAAAGAAAGCCTTCATTTGCTTTGTCATGCCGTCAATGTTAGCGACATGGCCAGCTGCATTTCCAACAGCAAGGCTAAGGGGGAAAAAAACAACAATAAATGATCTAATAATCTCAGGAAAATCCTTCATACATTTTGGTCCTCTCCGAAATCACGCAGGTGGTGATCGCCATAGTCGATTTATCCCATTTCGCCTCGAACTCACAAATAAATTCATACCGATAATCCTGCGACTCATCAAAATACTGTATTTTTCCTTTATTTCCAACCAGCACGAGGGGGAATCCTTTACAAAGCCTATATACAATTTATTAAGAAAGTTATTTTCCATGGTTTCGTTACACTAATTTGGTCGGGTCAGGCAGCGTGTGCTTAACCACTTCAAAAAGCCCAGACGGCTTGTATTCGCCTTCGATGCCTTTTGACAGTCGATAGAATATTATCTTATCCTGGACCACCACAGCCATGTAATCGGCTTCCCAGGTTTCATTATACCCAAAAGCCACATCAACAATCAACGATTCAATCATATTCTTGAAAACTTCAACAAAACGAACGCCTTGGCCCTCTGGCATCAGACTATAAACTTGAAGCTCCGTATTAATCAGCGCCAATGCTAACAATTTGCGTTGATCATCTGCCTTAATCAAATTCACATAAATAGGTTTCTTTAGAGACGCAAGCCTTTCTATGGGGTCCAAACGATTCATTTTCGTTGAAGTTTCGTCTTGCTCAAGGACATACAGAGGCTTCACGATTTTTGGTGGAGGGACTTTGGAGACGAATTTCCCCGTTGCGATTGTCACGGTAACGTTTTGAATTTCCTCCTTGAGCAATTCAGCCTTATCTTTCAATTTATCTATGGTAATCTCGTTAAAATAAGGCTCGAATTTTTTTATTCCGAGCTCATCGTAGATCGATTTTTCTTTATTTTCAGATCTTTTGGCGCCATTGTTCACGCTCTTGGAAGTTACCCGACGTCCGATTTGCCGAATGAGTAAGTTCGCGTCGCTATAGTCATTATTGCTGATTTTCTTATTGATTATTCCTATATATTCTGAAGCGTTTTCTGAGTCCATTTTCTTGAATAACTCAAAGTATTTATGGATCCCCTTCTTTTCTGCGTCATCTAAATAATGCTCGCCTGGCACCCGCGTGGGGTAAAATGTCTTGCTGGGCTCTTCGGCAGGTTTTTTGGCTTTATCTTTCACTTGGATCGTTGGATCATTTGTCTTTTTCGTTGGCCTAGCGAATGCGTTAACCGCCAATAATTTTGACATTCGCCTCTGAGCGTCCTCTTTTCTAAATCAAAATAAGTATGAGATCGATCGTAGAACGCAATGTTTACTGAATTGGCTGCGATGGTTGGGGGTTTGGGTTTGATAAATTCAAAGCTGCGGGTTTTCTCGCAGAATTGTTGTTGGAGTTTGTATCTCCACCGAATCTAAGGACCTTTCTTAGTTTGTCGGCCGCGCTGGACTTTGGCCGCTCCATATGCTGGTCGAATGATTTCTCCTGGGCAGATCCTCTCCGAGAATCCTCACTAGCATATTCAATAGGTCAATTAGTTGCGCTCCTTACTATAAACAGCTACTAGACCACTGATGAGTTTAGAGAGCTCACATAATGAGATCTATCTCCAGGATTATTTCTTCTCTGAGTGTTCTGTACGGATGTGTCGGCAGCGGAGCTTCTTTCTAACTCTTGCTCTCTCAGTAGGCCTGACAGCACGTCTACCTCGCCAATGCTGAATAAGTCGTTTTAGAAGAGACTCGCCTTCATTTTAATTACGCTTGATGCTCAGCAACCTTCCTCCAAGTGGAGATCCTTGCTCGGGTATTAGAAAACTTTGCCGTGTTGATCCAATTGCGCGAAATTTTATCTTTCATCGCTCGCTGTCTAAGTTCGATTTTATAACTGGTTGTCAAATAAAAAGGCAATACTTTTCGTCACGGCTGGCCACCTTCCTGTCATGTTCAACACCAAACATCTCATAGACCGTTTTATCGACTAATTTCCTTGCATTTTAGCCTGGAATAAGGTATATCTGCTCACTTTTCACGCTTTCCATAAACGCAGTCATATCATTATTTAATTTGAAGTCTTGATCGTAGACGTAGACCTAAATAACGAAAAATTCATGCTCATTATAGCGAATATCCCTCTCGCAAATCTTACATCGCGGTCATCAAAAGTTATAACGTAGTAATCCTTGTCCTTGACTCTGATTTTAATCAGCTGGTCCACCATTGCGTTCGAATTCTCAGATAATTGCCCATATTTCACTCTCACAAATCGCTTAAACACCTCCTTAAACCGCTTAATCGATATATCATCCAGTTTCAGATCAAGAATCTTTTCTCTCAATGCTCCCTCTTCTTCGAGAATATGCGTGAACTCATCCCATTTCACCTTTCGTTCGATAAGGACCAAAATATCTCTGAAGAATAGTTTACTGGGCCTTGATGCTCGTGGTCAAACCTCCTAAGGATCTTATGTACTCCCTTGGGGTCGAGTCTCAGGATCTTTGTTAGTATATGCTTGATTTCCTTGAAAATATGTGAGCTATTGCTGAGGACATCTGTTTACTTCAACTCGCATCCCTCCTTTTGAAGCAATCTGCTGGGCTGACTCAAAAATATCACGCAAATCCGATAACGTCGAGAGATCGAGATCGAATGGATGTATTTCATGGTTCATTTGGTATGTAGAAGACTTTTCCTAAGGCTATTTTGAATGAAATAAAGAGAAAAGAAGATGTTTCAATTTAATTTGTATTCGAATAAAAAACCAGTGGAATCACCAATAACCGCTCTGGCCTCCTATTCAGTACATCCACTTATTAACATTAGTAATGATGGCCCTCAGATGAAATAGAAACATTGTGATTCACACAGCAAAAACGCATTAGAAACCCAACAAGAATAACTCGTTAAATTGATAAGTCTAAACGATAAACAAATAATTAATGAAAAATATTAGTACAATATGATAGCTCCTTATATATATAGATCATTTTAATAAACTTGCGGTGTTCATCATGATGTTCTTCATATCATTGAAAGCCTTAATTATCTTCTTATTCTGATGCGGCTCGAGCTTCGCCTGCGCAATTTTGTTTTTCAGCTGATTGTAAATCGCGTCTACTTCATGTATCGTCACTGAAAGCTCTGTTTCTTTGTTTGCTTTCGGTGTTTCTGCAAAAAGATCAATATGAGTCGTCGAAACCACGCCTTTTTTATTCGAGCCTATTGGGGCTGGAGTGACAGCTATTTTCGTTGAAAACGGCGAGATGGTTTTCCTTTTCGAAGGAGTACCCAGCAGGGAAGGATTCCCTTTGATACGATAAGCTTTGATATCCAAAGCATCCTCTTTCGAAACGCCTCGCGGCGAGACCAAAGCTTTAATATTTCGCGAAGGTGATGATTTATCGATGGATTTGTTAATCTTATTCTCTTTAATGGAACCGGAAGAGTCTCTATTTGGAAGGACCAGCTTGGTGACGATATTGAGATTTGGGTTTGGATATAAATTAATATTTTTAGGAGACGGAGAACTTGGATTCTCGCCTATAGGTGTCTTTTCTTGCTGTTTTAACGAAATTTTGGCGATTTCGGACTGTGAAGGAGTTTTTGTATCAGAACATCGGTTTTTTTGGGCCGAGCTGACTTGAGCATTCACTTTTGCTTTAGCATGGTGTTAGAAGGCAAGAACGGGTATCAGAATATTACATGCAGGTGTGGATTTAATAGACTCGATTGCATTCCCGCTCTTCTCAGCCATTCTTTTGAAATTTGAGTCCTGCAACAAACAATGCCGAATTAAATAACGCTATTAACGCAATCAAAAAATTACGACTGTGACTGTAGTGATCGTGCTTTTTGCATTAGGTGTCTGAGAACCCTTCATTGGTGCATCTGTATCCTCCCGCTTCGTTGGCTGGGGCGTTTGAGAGCCTTTATCCCAAGAGTCGGATTTCTTGTGTTTAATGGCTCGATGAGCAACAATAGCCTCTGCTCTTTTCATAGGAATCTTCTCAGTGTCCTTGCCTTTCGTTTGCCCGTTTTTCCAATCAACGCTTTTCGTGCTACCGCAGATATATACTGAAGGTTTTGGAGACTCACTGACCAAGTTCTGCTCTGAGGGTTTACGGGTTGATCTCGAACTGCTTTTGGTTGGAATCTTGCCTTTAATAGAGGCAAGAGAGAGGCTCTGGAGGCTTCTGGGAGGAGAGAGGGTTGCAAGTTGTTTCTTTTTGGATATTGGAACCTTTTTCCCAAGGTCAAGGTCCATGCTTTCCTTAGACGATGTGCCAGAGAGCATTGCGACGTAGTCGTTGAGAGTGCTATTGAGGACTTCTTCATCGCCGTTCAGTACTAGTGTGTTTTTTTCGTCGATGATATCCTCCTTATTGAGCCCGACTTTACCTTTGGACTTTGTGATTGTATCCGCTGTTCGTTGTTCGTTTTCTAATATCAAGGTCGAATTGGCCGAGCGGTCCATCCGGTTTGCTAGGGTTGAGAAATTATAGAGAGAATAAGGAAAAATATATCACTTGATCCAGGTGCGGAGACAGTAGATTAGTCAATTAAATAAATTTTGTAGCGTGATGAAAAGACGAGTAAATTTGCTGGATTATGAGAATTTGAAAAAAGTTCCCAAACACAAAAAGGAGAAGAAAAGAAGTATTTTTTATGAGCAATTGAATAATTTGAGCAGAGCTAGCGAATGATACAGTAGAACGAAATAGAATAAATAAGAAATCGACTCATGACAAGAGATAGTTTATAGGTGAATAATGCTGACGGTGAAGATGAGAAAGCAGATCTCATAGAGTTCACGTTATGAGATTCATTATAACATGAATATAATAAAAGCAGGATTACTCTTAGTTTGGAAAGGGCTTCACGAATTATTCTTTTTTATTAAATCGACGCATAGATTTAAAATAAACCAATCTATTTTCGTTTGAGCAGATCGTTTGTGAGAATGGATTAGAGCTCATAAGGGAAGTGTTTTCGTGCTGCAATTTTGTGTTTGAAGAAGATTTTTGTTGATTGTGGTGGAATAGTTGCTCTTTTCGTTGGCGTATGTATAGCTTGAAGGAGAACAAGAATGGATGATTTGCATATATATATCTCTGTAAAAATTAGATCGCATCCAAAGAGCTTAGCTTAAAGAGCACTTACGTCACTTTATAACCATTAATAGAGCAAGCAACATCCTTATTTCTTAAGGTTGCCAACGTATTTATATCAAAATCAAGAACTTCTAACATATTGCTTCGCTTATAATAATTCCTTTTCGGAAATGCTATCAATCGTAACTTCACTCCATCCTCACAAGAAATCGTTCAGACCAGTGAAGATACAGAACGAGGCTATTCAATTCGAATAATACGCTGATATCGAAGCATTACTTTCCTCATTGTGACATTCAAAATACTCGTGCGATTCTATTAGGAGCGCGTCATTTCTCTTCCTGTACTTTCAGCTTTCAAATTTAACTCACTTTCATTTTTTCCCTCCAACTCAATTAAAATCATTCAAATCTTATCAATTTGAATAGAAATTTCAATTTCCAAATAGTTTTTCCCATAACCTCAAAATTTCTTATAAAGTTTCTTAAAACACCATTATCAGCAAGAGTAAGCTGTTAAAGCAAATGACGAACACCAGGCTTATGAATTATATTAAACCCATGATCATTACAAAATTACTTAAAGTTAAAGCTAAAAACAATTCACTTACTTCCCTTGAGAAGGCCTTGCATAAATTTCCGTCAGCTCTTTGACATGATTCTGATAACTCAAATTCGACCTGAGCTTGTCTGCCTTCGGAGAGACGGGCTTGGATGTCCCTGGAGAAATAATTTTCTGCGAATATGTCTCCTCCTTCACGGGATTATAATTTCTAATTTTCAATTCCTTTCCTTTTGATAATAGATTCGACTCTTTTGGCTGCGACTGCGGTCTTCCATAGGTAATCATGAGGCCTCTACCGCTCCTGACAGGAGTATATTTTTGCTTATCAAGCAACTCCATCTCATGTTTTAACCTTAAATCAATGCTACGGTTCAAATTCGAATTCCGTCGTTTTTCTTGGGTTTGAGGGCGTCCTCCTGCCTTCCACTGAACTGGTGGCTCCAACGTTGAATACGCACCGCTCTCCCTTTCTCTGGAGTGGGAGAGATTGCTCTGATTATTACTGGAGCGGTAGCTGAAACCATTCGAATAGCCTAGTCTCCCGCTGCGTTTAGGGGTCTCGTTGCCCCTATTTCCATGAAATTCAATCAAACTGCTATTAAGTCTTTCTTTCCGTGAAGAAGGAGTGCCAACGAATCCCAGAGTATCCTGTTTCTGGGAGGAGTTAGGACGTTTCGGGAGCTTGGTCATGACTTGATCGACGTAGAAATAATCCCAATCGCCTGAATCTTTCTCAAGAAGGGCAGGTCTGATGAATTTAGGACCTATAATATCTGTTTTTCGGATTGATTCTGGGGCTTTATATGTGCCAGGGCCCACATGTTCTCCAGTTCTGCGTGTGTGTTCGAAGAGTTGCTTAAATCGTTTGGAGGAACCAAATGTTCCAGAACTGGGTCTTCTTGCCGGAGACCGAAGTGTTTCTCCATGATTGGTAATCTAGGAAAGGAGAAAAGGGAGCTATTAGAAACGAAAATAAAAAAGGAAGCTGTTTACCATAGGATAGAGGTACTCGCCGGTTTGTTCTCGGGGATGACGCTGTTGAATTGAAGTTGGGCGCATGGAGGCAATAAAAAATTAAAGCCGCTCAATTGTTTCAGAATTATTAAATTATGAATATGATGAGTCATAAAAAAGGATTTTACGAAACAAACAAGATTCATCGGGCTAACTTGAACCGTCGGAATGAAGCCTCGGGTGCGTGCTTTCACGCATCTTCTTCCTTAAGAGAATTCGAATTCAGTCTTTCTTTCACCGATTTTTTTAAATGCTCCATCTAATAGATTCCTAAAAGTGAATGAGCTAGCTCATCTTCAAGGCTGAGTATATAATAAGCTTATAATCATAAATTTATCATTGCAAAGTATTAGTGAGTAAGAGTATAATGGTACTTTATCCTCGGTTAATCTTGTTGAAAGATGCTTTAATTGCGTTCATTATTAATAATCTATCTTTATCAAAGACTCGTAACCTTTGAGTAAAACAAATTTCGGTGTAGTTTGGCTAACTGCTGCTGAGCGATTAATTGCTAGAGCCTAACATGTGTATGGAAGCTTTACAGAAGGGAATTAGTATGCGTCAATAACATTTCAAACAATTAGAAATACAATTGGATCTCTTCAAATCAAGCACAAATTCCCTCAAAGAGATGGTTGGTTACACGGTAGGAACCAGCAGTCGTAAATTTTCTCTGGCGCAAAAAAAAACAACAATAAAAGTATTTTTGTTATTGAGTTCCAGATATCTTCTTTGCCTTCTGTTTCTTTTCACCTGTGCCACCTGTGCCCTTTGGATCTTCTCGATGGTTCTCGAGCAACTTCTTCGTCTCTTTCAACACAGCGTCTTGGTAATCTTCAGCATCAGAGAAAAGCGCTGCAATTTGCCTCAACAGTTCTGCGTCTTCATCATCTATAATATTTCAATTACTCATTCATATTACAAAAGAGAATTACTGGCTCCTTCTGGAGTTCTGTAGTGCACTGTCCCATCTTTAAGCAATATAATTCCACCACCATCATCCTCGATCGTGAGTTCGATTGTTGGCCCCAATTGACCGATGTTTCCTATCACCTTGATTTCTCCCAAGGACCTCCCCTTCGCCGCCGTTTTGGAATGCGTCAAATCAAAAATCAAATTATCAATTTCCTCATTCACGTCAATCACGAGCTTATCAATCTCTTGCGGCTTCTCCGCCTTAACCTTCACCCATTTATTCGTTGTCATATGCCCTATAATCTTGAATTCTTGCACAAGCTCTCCTTTGAGAAAACCTTTTGCAGTGTGTTCGACTATGTTGAGCTCCCTTTCAGAATCTTTAGGCAATGGAGGTTAAAATTCCCAATATCTCGATTAATAATACCGCTGAGGGTTTTTTTGTAAGCTACAAAATTATGTTTTCTGGCATAGAACTGCGAGATTCTGACTGGCTTATTGAATTTAATCTCTCCAGGAACGGTCTCTTGCGTATAAATATACACTCCGTAAGGCGCGATGAGACTTTTCTCGGTGTTCGCCTTATCGTTATCCGCTTCCTTTTGGTTATATTTGTTGTAAACTTTTCTACAAAGGATTCAGAATCAATATATTTAATGCATTTACTCATAAGGTGGCAGCCATATCCCTGAATACTGCAATTGGACAACTTGCTCTCCTGGTGAAGCCTTGGTTCTTTGGAAAGTTCCTTTATGCGTGGATCCTTCGTAACTCACTGTGTACAAGCCTTTTATCTCTGATTCCTCGATTTCAATCGGATGATCTTCGAAATTCAAGTATATCTGCACGTCGAACGTGTCCTTCGCTTTCACTTTATACCCTAGCAGCGTGTCACGATGGTCATTGGTGAAAACAACGAAATAATCTTTTTCATTTCCTCGTTGCTCCTCCATTTCTCTATAGACTTTATCCATATAAGTCCACACCTCACCTTTTTTCCGTTCAACGTCATCAGACCTTCTTTCCACGTATTCTGTTAGTAAATATCATAATTTAGATCGAAAATGCGAGTAATGAGGTGTTATACCTTCGAGGGTTTTCCCGCCGGTGAATTTGCACTCCGGACCGTCGTCAGAGCTGCAAATGTAAGGGTTGTTCCTTTGCTCTCGGACCTGGCGGTAGAAGAGGAAATTTGTATCGATATCTTTTTCGAGTTTCTCTCGGAGGTTCATCGCGAACTTGACCGTAGAGATTGAAGACGCGTTCCAAGCGCAGAATAACAGGAGAGTTAAAACGAGTAACGCTCTTGGGTCGGGAGAAGAGAGCTGCATAGTCCTGTTTATTGGATTTTTCAACGTGTTATTATCAAATTAAATTAGGTCACCGAATTAAATATTTGTCTATTTCTAATAGAAGCTGACACTCATATTCATGAAAAAGCTTAGGAGCCATGTCAAAATTCGCATCGAATGCAATGAAAGCGCATGAGAAGAAGATGATTGAAAACAGCAATGGTTGTAATAAGCAAATAATAATAAGAAATACAACGCGCGTCATTAACTTACGTTATTATGTAATTAACACAATGCAATTCGAGAAAAAGAGCAAACTCGCCAGTCAAAAAATGGAAAACGATGAAACAATAGCTTTCAGTTTGGAACGCCGAGCTTAATAAGCGTCTTTGGACGCACTTTATTCTTACACATAGGACATTCGAGTTTCGTTTGGAGCCATTTTTCCCAGCAATTGTGGCAAGCAATGTGCCCGCATTTACTCGAGCTCATTATCCTTCCATCACTGCCTTTCTCATAACAAATCATGCAGGACAGCCCAGAAGTATTTTGAACGTCGTATGGCTGCTGTAAAAAGGTCGTTGTGTCTTTCTGAGAGTTCAATCCGACCTGCGACGTATTATTTCCGATTTGAGTGTCTTTCTGCGTTGGCGCCAAATGTCTGAGGATGGGTTTCGGCATTGGAAGAGCTCTTGGTTTCGGCTTGACTCCCGTTTTCACCTCTTCCAAGATATCCATCAATTCACTCGTATCAGAGGACTCCGTGGGCTTTGTCTCCGAGGTTTTGCTATCAGCAGTGTCGAGATTAAAGAGTCTTTTATTGAGAATGAATCGCTTTGACGTTGTTGGTAACGGCTCTTCCTTCATTTCCTCGATTATAGCCTGAGGATCATAATCAAGCTCAAAGTTTTTCAAGAATGTGTTCTTCATTTCATTTCTCTGCTCAAGTTCTCTGATTTGCTTGGCTTTAGACGGTTCCAGAGGCTCTCTTCGAGACAAACTCTCCTTTTTCTTGTTAATTAAATGGAACAAACTGCTGTTTATTTTCCCTTTCTCCGACTTCGCCGGTCGGCTATCCTCAAAGCAACTATCAAGCGAATTCTCCGCTAGGTTCTCTTTCACTGAGGATTGCATCGTATCTCGCGTGCTCAATGATTCGAGGAGCATCGGCGAATTGGACCGTTTTGGAGGGCTTTTTCTTGAGCTAAGTTCTTCGGGGTCAGAGGGCGTGACTATTTTCTTCGGACCGGAATCGTTGTTTTTGAAGCCTTCATCCCACTGTCTTAATGCCGATCCAGTAGGCTCTTTCTCTGGTGAGTTTGAGAATTTATTGAACAAACGATCAAGGATTTCATTTTCGGAATCGTTTTGAGGCTTTTTCGCGGTCGGTTTTGATTCACTAGTGGTCTTTTTCAAAGGGGTGAGTTCGCGGGGCTGCTGTATTAAGTTCCTTATCGCAGGAGGTTTGATCGCTCTTTCTTTCAAAAACTGCGCGATTTTCTGGCGTCCTACGCTGAAATCGTCAACCGACATGAGATTTTGTTTCGCCCAGTCAACGATGAGGTCGTTCCATGAGCTCAAGTCGAATCTAATTCAGTTTAGAGAAAACACTTTTTGTTAATTAGCACTACCTCTCATCGCATAAAATGACAACACCAAAATCGTTTTGGTGTCTGATCGCTTTACTAAACGACTGATTGACTGTCCGCATCATATGTTGCAAGGACCAGTCTTTTGCTGAAATCTTTGCCAAAGCATTCGATTCTTTATAAACCCTTTTCAGTTCATCTCTATATATGCACGTTAGACCAATCCCCACAAAAATAGTACGCTTACCTCTTTGTTTCAACTGGAAGAGCAGGCGTCCCTACCACTATCACCGCCCTGGACATATCGTCTATAAATTCGAGCTCTTCAAACGCTCGTCCTTGGAACGTCGCGAAGAAAATCGCGCCTCTTCCCTTTGAGTGTCTTTGATAGTCGTCGACCATATGTTTCGTTAATTGAATGTATTTATCCTCTTTAAATATCTTCTTCATGCCCTCTAACCTTTCCAAAATCGGCGATTCTTTTGCGGATGACACCGCCCATTGCTCCATACACTGCGACATTAGGTCATTTGAAGCAAATAGCACAAGAATCCCGTGAGGAACGACCCTGGCGATATTCACAAGACTCGCTCCAAGGTCTTTAACTGCAGCCTCAGTGTCTTTCTCAGCTGAGAAATTCAAAGGGACATTGTTCATTCCTCTCTTCATGACAACAGTCAGGCACTGAGATTCAACGTCGAAGACTTGAGAGGCAGCAAAGTGAGTTTCAAAGCGCGTCCTCAAATTCTTTTCAAAGGACCTCATAGGCATGAGAGTAGCTGAATTTATCAATATGCTCCTTGGACCAAGGCTTTTGAGGCAATTGAAGCCGATTCCTGGGTCATTACACCACAGAGACACAATCAAATCTATTGAAATTATGACGAATGAACTTCAAGACGAGTGATTTACTGTCGGAATTCTCAGGGTCAACTCGAGCGTACATGTCGTAACAATCCACGAGCTGCAGGTCAGGCTTGTCAGGGACTCCTATCAACATATAAGTATTAACTTTCCGTGGAAGGAAGGAGAAAAAACTTTTGTCGAGAGTCGCTGCATCTTCCATTAGAGGAATAATGATGTCGATGATGCTTCTGAAGCAACTCAGCCCGTTCTTATTCATTTTATCTAGAGAGATAGAGACTATATACTCGAACGTATTTATTATTGGTTACTGTCGGAGAGGTCTTCACATGCTGCTGAAAGGATTTCTCGGAATTGAGCGATGTTTGAAATGTCTAATCCCTCAGCGAATGGGTTCTTGACTCTTGGTTGCGACTGCGATTGCGATGATACCGCTGAACCATTGCGATCTAGCAGAGTTTATTTGTAACAACAATTCTCAATCAGTAGACTCACTCATTGCAAGCTCTTTAAATATCTTGAACACCTCTCTCCCTGGCCAAATTTTCCCTTTTTCTTTAAATTCGCTCTCTTGTAATTTCGTTCTCCATTTCCCGAAATTTTTCGATAGGTTTCTTATCACCTCGCTTAAATGACCAAGCTCTGTTAGCGTAGTGCTAGATTCATCAGGAAACAGCTTCAGTTGATCCTGGAGGAGATTTATATCGATCTCGCAATCCAACAAAAGCCGTGAGGTCAAATCAAAAGAAACACTTTCTTCCAGCGCTGCTTGAACCCCGTGTCCTTCGTCAAATATAACAATTGCGTTTTTCAGCTCCCTTTTCATTGATGTATGCATTTCTTTCTTCAGAAAAGTCTGGTAAGGGATGAAAACTATATCAGCCCCTTGCTTTAAGTGCAAATAACTTCAGCTTTTGCCGAAAGCGGGAGAATGAATACTTGAATATGCTGGGAATAGTAGAACGGGCAAAATCCATTCTTTTTTCCTAAGGTGTGCACTTCTTCTAAATCGAGGATGCTGTCCTGAAAAGTTTGAACTATTCTGTCTTGATAAGTCTGAAGCTTGTCGTAATAAGGGCAGCGGTGGTCTTTATAGTGTTTGCTTCTTGCCTGATCGCATTTAGATTCCAATTCAATTCCCTAGCAGAGTTATGTCGTCGGAAAATCGGAAAGTATTTCCTTACTTTTAGGCCATGGAATTCTTCCCTGATACAAAGCTGTTCACGAGAACCCATCACGCTGATAGTAGGTTTATAGCAAGTGGCTTTTAGCTCATCCACAACCTAAAATATTGCTTTTAGGGTACCACCAAAGGAATTTAGAGTTACATGCTTCAGGTGTGATTGACTTTTGGACGTGTAGATAATCTTTATTTTTTCCTTATTATCACTTGATTCTTTTTGTTGCGCACTTTCCCTCTCAGCTTTCAGCCAAGCGAGGAGACTGCAAAGCAATGGTGTTCTACCGTTCGCTGCGGGAGCTTGCAAAAGCGCGTTTCCTTTCTGCTTTAAGGTCTTTATTACTAAAAATCTGTTAGAAACGCACTAATCGCTGCCTTGAACCTGATTCCATATAACTTAGCTGGGCTGAATGCGGGGTGGTGGGGTAGAAAACTTCGATTCCTTCAATATTTAGTACTTTTTGTGAGAATTTCTTGACCTCTACGCAGATGGTTAGGTTATATCGCATGCATGGAGGAATTACTATCAATTTTTAAAAGAGCCAATGGTTTAGGAGTCGGTTTGGATGGGGTAGGTTCATTATCCACAATTTGTTTTTTTGGGAACGGAAAAACTTTTTTGGTGGAGTCTGATTTGGGAGTCTGGTTGAGTGTCTCGTTCTGATTCGTTTCGTAAGCTAATCTGATTGACATTTGATTGATGATGGGCGAGAAAATGGGCCGTATTGTCAAGGTGCTGCTTCGATAATTTTTTGGTGTGATATGACGAAGCCCGCGCTTAAATTTTCAGAAAATTAAATCAAACTGGTAAAATATTTTGGATTTACTATTTTACGAGTATATAGGATTAATCTCGAGATATTCACAAGCAAGATTGAGAAATGAATAATAGCTTTAAATATCGTAGAATCGTTAGATTCTTCTAACTTCCTTATAAATTATTCGACTACAGTTCATTCATTGTGAGCTATTAGCATAAGGATCGCTACTTCATATGAAAGTACTTCACAGGAAGTTCTCTACAGCAATTGGTTTTAAAAATGAGACTAATCAAATAAAATAATAGTTCTCAATGAAAATGTTATTGTGTATACGAAGATGCTGATTGATGCATATCCAGCAAGCAGCCTTCAATTAAGACATTCAACCACAAATCGAAGAAGAAGCGCCTTTTATTTTAATTTAATTTCATTATACCGTTTGCGGATAGGGGTTCAGCCTCAAAGGTTTTAATTCAGGCAATTGAGCAATCTATGGGAGAAATAATTCTATACAAATTAATCTCAATCAACAATTTATTGCTTATTGAGGTATATTTTATACAGATAATATTCTAAATCTCCAAGATCTTGCAAGATAGGGAGTAGGGTGCTTAAGACCTGTTGTCTTGTAGGGTGATCAGAAGAATAATGTGTTTTGTAGATTTCAAAAGCTTGCTTGAGGTAACTCTTAGCTTCTGGGAGTCTTTTCAGAGCATTTAGAGATATACCGATAGATTTCATAGTCTCTGCAATTACAAGATCATCTTTTGGATATAATTTCTGTCTCATTTCGTACGCTTGCATGTAGTAATCAAGAGCTTTTTCAGTTCTCTTTAGATCGAGTAGAGCAGCGCCCATATTCATTAATGATTGCGCTTGATCTCTCTGGGAGAGTTTTATTCTGATATTAAGCCCTTGGGTTAGATAGTCTTCAGCTTCCTGAAGTTTTCCGAGTTTGCCGAGAGTAGTTCCTATCGCGCACAGATATTTTGCGCGATTCTCATTGTCTTCTTTAGACAATTTCTTATTCATTTTAAGGGCATCTTCAAAGTAACCTAGAGCTTCTTCAAAGTCGCCCTCTGGATTTTCTTATGGGTATTATGAGCACCACCCAACCAGCTGTTACCGAAATTGTACAAATTCGTTTCGATCAAAGTTTCGACCAAAGGATGATCTTTGCTTTCAACTACCCAGGGGGCGAGAACTCAAGCTTCTTCAAGATAATCAGATGCTTCGTCAAATTGGCCGAGCTCATTTAAACAAGCGCCGAGGTTATTCCAACATATCACCTTAGGCAGATTCCAATAATCATCTCCGTCATTATTCGTTTCAAGAGCTTCCTTGTAACAATCAATAGCCTCCTGAAGTTTTCCAAGCTCTTTCAAACTGTCTCCCATATTAAACAGCAGAGCCGTGATTTCTCAGTGATTTCCTTTATCGACCCTTCTTCGGATTTCAAGAGATCGCTTGAAATTTTCCAAAGCTTTCCCGAATTGTCCTTTTTTGAACAAGGCCTGTCCATCGGAATGTAACCAACCAGCCTCGTAAAGATCATCTTCATCTGCCTCGTTGGGGATGGAGCTAAAAGTAAACCCAGTAATGTGATAAAGAGGAGCACATCGAGTAATAAAATGTATTTCTTCCTTATAAGCCACTTTCAACGGCCTTTTTGAATCAAGACTCATGAGTGGAAGATTGAGACCAAAGAGTGATTTGATTCTCCTTTCATATACAGAGCTCTTTTTAAACCCTTGAGAGAGTTTTTGGAGATGATTCATCTTGACTGAATGTTACGATATTCAGCTAAATTTATTAAAATCAATAACAATTAATCCTGAAGTAAAAAATAGATTCTCAGCGTATTTGGAGGAGGGCATTTCTTTGAGTCACTCTTATTAATATAGCCTTAGTTCTCATGGTCGTCATAGAATCTTCTCCAAGGATACCTCACGCATTGAGCACTGCACACCTCAATTATCATCTCTTCTTTTTTTATTTTGTACAGAAGAGAAGTTATCTTCCCTCAAATATTAGACAACAAAGCAGAATGACTTTGTAATTAGGTTTCGGCTGATGTTAGTCGGAGACTCCCGTTCCCTTCTCTCTGACAGCATATCACCGATTCTAATTGGATTGGTTCGGTCATCGACAGAATGGAGTAGGTAAAAAATACAGAAATCTTCAGAGGCTGCATTGAGATAATGAAAGAGCCTGCGTGGAAGAATTAAGCTTAAAATTTAGGTACCAGCCGGTCGATACTAATCTCTCTAGTAACAAGGTATTTCAAACAGATTAAGATAGCGCAGCAGTAGCTTCATTTTTTTGTTTAAGATTTATTCGATTTAAATAAATTCCTTTTTGCGAAAGCTTTCGTTCGTTCTTATTCATGGAGAGCCTTAAGGACACTCTCTTTGGTCTATTTAAAAAGACCCCAGCTATTGACAACCTCGCTGACGTACCAGCCAAAAGAGGAAAAACAGGAAGGTTCTATTGCGGTCGAAAAGTGCTAAATTGTAAATGTTGCAATGGACACTGCGGCCCGGATAACGGATGCAATTGCAACGACTGTAAATGGCTTGACATTCAGCAACTTCCCATCGAAAAACTGAAATTTAATAGAGCCGGATGCCGAGCCATCTTTAACAACGGGAAACATTACTGCGGGAGAAAAGTTCTCACATGTCTCTGCTGCAATGGATACTGCGGCCCGGATTTCGGTTGTAATTGCAATGATTGCAAATCGCTCGATGAGCTTCAAGAAAAACAAAAGCCAACAATTAAAGAAAACTATGAAGGATTTCCAGCGACGAAAGGAACCACCGGAAAATACTACTGCGGGAGAAAAGAAATGCTTAAATGCTCTTGCTGCGATGGAACCTGTGGTCCAGATAACGGATGCAATTGCCGGGCCTGTAAATGGCTTGATGATCAGGAATCTGGTCTCTGCACTGTGAAAATTACTAAGGATGGCGCCTTGGCATCGAAAGGTTCGAACGGACTGTATTATTGTGGAAGAAAGGCAGTGCTCTGTAATTGCTGTACTCGATGTGAACCCAATGGCCATAACTGCAAGGTCTGCAGGCTCTTGGATGAAGAAGAAGCGGCCGCTAAAGAGGCTTATTTGAAGAAAACTGTAGCCTTGAAAGATTTTGTAGGTTCAATACTGAACAAGGAAGTCTCAATTGATATAATATTGGCCATAGCGGGAGTTGGGAATTTCTTTGTGCATAAAGTGGGAATGGATGATACTGAAGAAATCCCCAAAATTGAGAAAGGGCTCCATATCAATGTAAATGAAAGTGGAGTCATTGTTGGGTTTAAAATCACCGAGTAGCTGGTGTCTTTTTCAATTTATACATGTCATTTGATACGCGAATGGCTTAATTGATTAAGAGTAACGTGAATACTACTGCAATGAAGTATTTTTCACAAGAAGACTGTTATTTGCTGATAAAAGCGTTGTTGAATGTCAATCTTTAAAGTGAATTTATATCATGAGGATCTAACCTCTTTGTATTTCATAGTGAAATCTACCATTTTATACTGATGGAAAATCTTTAAGGATTTATAAACTGCAATATTAGACTTCTTGGTCTAAATTAATTACAGAACATCCTTATATTCATAGATTGAATCTTAAGTTTCCTCTCATATGTCCTGAAAGATCTTTTAAATTTTGAATTATGAATCTAGCTTGCGTTCAAGACTTTTCCTACTAACACGATTGAATATGTATTCGGGCTTGGATAAGACCGTCAGAAAAGATTTTATTAGGATCACAGGTTATTTCACCCTAAGATACTGGGCAATGGATTGATTCAGTTATAGTTATAAACTTTTAATACTTAAACTCTTCACGCTTGATGGATTATGTGCAGTAACGTGTAAAGAGTTCGTTTGTTTGTAAGGAATACTTATTTCAATTAGTGATTGTACAGAAATTG
>ENA-UOTX01001295-UOTX01001295.1-compost-metagenome-genome-assembly--contig:-NODE-1295-length-19818-cov-6.682438_pt1 | contig 19818 bp, 10 predicted proteins | sample MGYA00238143_ERZ746982 | MGnify/ENA primary metagenome ERZ746982 (study PRJEB28758, sample SAMN06268862) | compost metagenome | isolation source: single cell | place: USA: California, Emeryville, Joint... | reverse complement strand
ATCTAACTCTGGATAAAAATGGACCTCCTACTACGATTCAAAAGTCAAGATCTCGCGAGGAAATACAAGGAGAAGAATGAAAGATGAGAATTTATGAGCTAGAAGTTATAGTAGAGTTGAAACCCGATGATTCTGAGTTCCACGTTAGGTTAGGATTAAATTGATATTGAGCCTCCGCGAACCATTAGTTGATATTAGGAATGAATTTTAAAATAGTTCGCCTTCAAAAAACACACATGCTGAGAAATCAGATAAGTGCTTCGAAAGAGTAGAATCGGGCAATATTGAATAAAATGATTGGAAATCATGAAATAAATGAGATTTCTTAGTAAATTTATAAGTAGACGTTTCTCTAATTTTCAGAGACACTTTGTTTTTTCCATTAATTGGATGAAAATGTTAAGAGAAAAAGTTTGTTAACTGAATAATGGGAATGCTAAAAATTATTCTTCTTTGATGCTTTTCGTTTGTTTTCGCTTAGGACCGCAATCTCTGATATGAGATCTGATTGAAAGATAATAAATTCATCATCATTATCATCATTATCATTCCAAAAAATTATCTTGCGGTGCACTAACAGGATAGATGATGCCTTGGTCTCATATTTTTTCAATGAAACAGATGAATTTTCCAGGAAATGTGTCTCACATACAAATTTGAGTATTTGTTCCATGAACCGTTATTTTTCAGAAAAATAATAACTGGTGCAAATAGTGAATAAAACACGAGAGAGTATCAATGATCATGGCAATGAAATTACGTTTGAAGTAAGTAAATAGAAAAATTACCCAAATAATGCATATGACTAATGATATTAAAAGCGAACTACTGGAAAAAAAGACTCATAACTGTAAAATCCTCCCGCAGGTTCTTTCCATACTCAGACGTCTGATTTGTAAATATATGATCTTGTTGGTGTAGGATAATTTAGAAAATCATTCCTTGCTATCTCTGCCAGAAATCATCATTTGTGCATTTGTGTGCTATTATTTCAGAAACGGAGTCAGCTTCTCGTCGGAGGACGCAACCAATAATTACCAGTGCAATAGAATTTTTAGGCACCAGATTCATGAGAACAATATAAGCGTATCTTTAACAAAACCGAACATTCAATTCAAGTAAAAAAGATTCCTTAATAATTTATAAATTTCAAAGAAAACCCATGCTAAACTCTTCCTTTCTCAACCAAGCCAGCTCAGTAGAGTTCCATTTTACGTCTACTGCTCCGACATATATTATCCCATCAGTAATTTCTTTCATTGCGTCATTTATCCTGGTTATCGTCTGCTGTTTTGCCAAATTCTGGGAACGAGCTCAAATGATGATGATTTTCGGCATCAATCTCTCAAGCATGATCTATTTCGGAGGGAAGTGCAGTGTGCTGTTTCTTGGGACTATGAATCTTTCAAAGTGCCTGACCCTCGAAGGGGTATTCACCTTCGGATACACTTCTCAAGTATTATGGGCAGCTTGTTTCGCGCATGCTTTTTATAAAATTGTCCATGACCTCAGTGCATTGCCTAGAATGTTGAAGTATTATCTGCTTATTGCAGTGGGAATCCCTTTAATTACAGGCATTAGCTCAGTATTTGCAGATTTTGTTGAATTCTCTGCAGCAGACAGAACCTGCAATACTGTCTTCAAAATAAAAACGCTCAACTGGCATCTGCTGTTGTATTATTCCCTCCCAAGTATCTTTTCAGTAGTATTTAGCATTATTTTCTACGCTCTTGCGACATGTCGACTGAAAAAAATGAATCTTGCCGAAGGATTCAAAGAAATTTTTTCCTTGGTGATGCTCTTCCCAGGAATTTTGATTATACTTTGGGGACCAATGCTCTTGGTGCAGCAGCTGGAAGTATGGGGTGTTGAAATTAACCAGGATATCACAAAATGGTTGAGATTTCTCTCATATCTGCTTGGATTTTTCAATGCGGTTGTTTATGGCGAGGGAGCAAAAGGGAAAATACTTGAAATAACACATTCAATCAGCAAATGCTTCTGTTGGTGTGGTTGTTGTGACAATTTATGTACGCCGAAAATAGAGGAGACTAGAGTTCAGACAATATCGCAAACCGAAGAGTTTTATCACCTGTGGGAGAGTAATAAAGCTCGTGTCGAATTTAGTGGGAGCTTGACTGAATCTAGGCAAAGCCAGATAAGTCACTCTTCTGGGCTGAGAAAAACTGTAAAATCTAGTCCCGGTATCATCAGACAAATCGAAGAATCTGTGTGAAGGGATTGTTGTTTCTGAAACCGAATTCTTTGGTGAAGGTGTTTAAAATTCAATATATTTGTCTCATAATCTTATTGCTCAACAGTGAGTATGTGAAATGACGTGAATAAGATGTATTGCTTTCGGGATATTTTCTCCATTGCTCGATTGACCGTGAATTTGCAATATTTTCTGCATTCATTTCTTTAACTTAACTTTTTATATCTTAATTGTTTCAAGTTTATAGTTCATTGGGTCTGCTTTTCAGCTTGTTATCAAAGAGAAAATGGAAGCTTTAATATTCTTCAAAGTTTCAAGTCAGATAAATATTCTTTTGTTAGATATCATATATTACTCTTTTTTCTAATAAAACACAGTTATCATTTGCTAGTTTATGTGTCAACTGTTTGGAAGTCAGCAGCTTTCTCTGAAATATTACTATTTTGAGTTGTTGTACTCGATATCACCTCGTTATTCAACGTCAATTGCTTACAGTTCCCCCAAAAAAATGCACAGGCACTCACATCTTCAAAAATATTTCCTCTTTGTGCCATGAGCATTTGCTGATCAGCCTCCTAATAGAGAAGCACTGAAATGTAAACGCATATGACGATAAAGAAATGATTAATTGGCTCCTTCGTTACTTAATTCTTATTAAATGATGCCTCTGAGCAAATATCTAATAAAAATAATTGTTCTAACTATTAAGTGAGAACTGTCCGCAAATACAAAGAGTATCAGTACAAAAAAATGAGCGTTATGCAAAGACCTACCCGTCACAGCCATTATGTCGAAGAAGAACCCAGAAACACCGTCTTTCAGAAGCCTATCACCAAAGCCTTCGAATTCCAGACCAAAGGACCAGACGAGATTGATATCATGAGATCTGATAACAAAGGTCTCAAAGGTGTTTCTCAAGTCCAGTTAAAAGCGACTCCTGATATGCAATTCGGCGTGAATGTTCAGGTTAGCACAGTACACCTAAGTGGACAAAAGGCTGGTGGAAAGCCTTCTCCGGCTGGTGGAAAACCTACTCCTGCTGGCCGAAGAGACACTCCCACAAAAACTGATTCTATTTTGGCAGATCTGGACAAGTCGCAGCCAAAAAAGTCCCCGGCAATCTCTGCGAAAAATCTTCTGGGCGAAATCAATATGTATAACTCCAGATTACCCGATGAAAGAAGTCTTCTCAAGCATGGCAAACCAGCTGACATAAAGCAGAATTTTCAGGAGCAGTTCGCAGATATCCTCGCGCTTGGTTCCCAGCTGCCTCTCGGTAGCAGGATGGAGACATCGCATACACATGTTGGGCCGGACATTGAGACAGATCAGCAAGCACTAGAAATGCTGGATGACGAACGTATTAATACAATAAAGGATTACGAGCACGAGCCAATGAGAGGTTCCGTTAGGAGTAGCGGAGGAGGTAGCCATAGCCACTCAAGTCCAAACCGGTTTTTAGCTCAGATCAGTCCGAATAAGAACGCCAGTCCAAACCAGGCGCACCATTTGAATGAGATCGGAGAGCTGAGTCCGATTCATCAAAACGATGACAGTGGTGACGCGCCGTCGAACTTCTCGGATCACCATAAAAAAGCAGCAGAGAAGAAAAAGAGTCGAGAATCCTCTCAGGAGAGAGTAGTTGAAGAAGGAGATCCTTTCGTTACTAAATACCATCAAAAGGCAGGTATGCAAAAACCAGAGCCTCAGTATTTCGAAGAAAAGGGTGAAATGCAGAAAAGAAGCCAGCCTAGTATGAAAGACGACGGTCCGGAATACCCAGTCGATTCGGAATTTGGCAGAAGCGAGAAAAAACTGAACAACCCTGAGGATGTTATCCACGAGGCTGAAGACGAAGAAGAGCATGAATATGAACAATTAAACTCGAAGCCGTCAGCCCATCATCAAGGAGACTTCCAAGGAGGAGTTGAAGTAAAAGCGAAAAAACATAGAGGAGAAGTCGAGAAAAGAAGCGGCAGAGAAGATCCTGTTGAGGAACGAGCATATGAATTCTTTTCTACTCACAGCGGCTCTCAACAAAAAGAGAAACCGACTACGATTGACACAAGTTCGAACTATAACGTTACCTCTCAAAACTTCGCGACTCCAAAAGAAGAAAAGACTTACAACTATCAGCCTCTTGGCGGCGATTCTTATAAATTCCAGAGTAGTGGAAATACAGTTACGATTGACGTAAGCGCGAATTATAACGTGAACGCTGGGCAAAACACGACGCCTAAGGAAGAAAAGAAATATAATTATCAACCACTCGGTGATTCTTATAAATACCAAAGCGGAAGCAAACCTAGCGCTCAGACGAGCACAAGTTATAATGTGAACACTCAAAACGTGACTCCGAAAGAAGGAGAGAAGAGATATAGCGACACATATAAGTATTCTAGCGGAGGAAAGGCTGACTCTGGCAATAAGCAAAATGAGACGGGCCAGAAACAAAGTGATTCAACTCCAAAAAAGACTTACAATTATACCCCACTTAGTGAAATATACAAGTCTCAGCCTCAGAATCCTACCCAGAGTACAACGCAGTATAAGCCTTACAACCCTGAGCCGAGGGTCGAGTATTCAGGTCAAAAAACTCCAACTCAAAGAACTCCAAAGCTTTCAGCACGAGGGAAGTATAGCGATCCTTTTGGTGAAGAAGTTAGATCCGATCAGAGCGCGAGCTTCTCATCGAGTGTGAGTCACACATCCGCTCGTCAGGGACAACCAACCAAGCAAGATGCGAGCTACCAAAGCCCTTATGTAAATCCTTACGCTAAAGAGCAGATGCAGCCAGAGCCAACTTTCAACACGCATTACCAAAATCCTTACAAGAACCCTTACGAGTCTCAACAAGCAACGAGCCAGCAAAATGGTTCACCTAAAAAATACCAGTACAAATACTCTTAATCCACCTGTTAACAAGATCTACTTGCAAATCCACGGCCTAGAAATAATCTGAGACAAGGTTAGAATACATTTTTTTTTAGCTGAGCTAGGGCCAATCAGAAATGGCAATTTAAGCCTAAGAAATTATATCATTGAGAATTTAAAGCGAGCTTAAGAATTTCGACTTTAGGAACAATTACATATATACATAACAAAAAACTCTTGCTATCACGATCAGATCAAGCTATCAGAGTCCATAGTTATGAATAATAAAGAAGATTGAATTGGCTATGAGAATAAATATTTGTGAATTTTTATTAAGGGATAATGCTGATTCACTCGTGTATCATTTAGACTCCGATGAAGTTATCTGAAGAATAATAGGAAATTAATGAGACAGGTAGTTGAAAATAAGGTTCTGATGACAGCTTATGTTTTAGAATTGCAGCAGGCAAAACGCAGCAATTTCTCTCTTTCAAGAAAGAAGTTGCACTATTTTCAATGTTTATTATCTCTTAAGATAAAATTTATTAATCAAGCACCTGAATATTGTCTTTCCGAGCATGTCTCATAAGAAAAGAGTCCGCATCGCAACGCTTGAAAGTGATCAAGGGTATAGAATATCTCCTCTGGAAACTCTAAACCTACTATAATACAGGAGTGAGCCAATCCATACTAATTCTGAAACGAATCAGAGTCAAATTACGTTCACATCAATTATGAAAAAGACACCCATTAGAGCAGACCATACAGCTAATCGACCTTCAACCCCTGAAAAATTAAGATTTTTCAAAAGTTCGAAAACTTTTCAAAGTCAAACTGATTCATCTTTCTCTCAACCCGACGATTTCTCAAAACTTCCTACCCTTACTGACATCCTTAGCGCTTACCCGAAGTAAGAGCTATCGGCTGTTGTTCATCAATTAACACTGTGCACCACCATAGGAATTTAGATCCCACTGTGCACCAGGTCATTATTAAACTTGTCAAATACGCAAAATCATTAGAAGAAATCATTGCGCAAAGAAACCGAGAATTGAAAAGAGCCGAACAAATCAATTTAATGCATATCTATTCTGAGCAAAAGCGCGACGAGATCATTTCGCAGCTTGTGAAAGAAATAAAGCAGTTAAAAGAAAAAAGTTCTTCTCAATCACAACAAGAAACACCTATACGAAGAGAAAACACTCAGAATCAGTCCTTTCCAGAGAAAATGAAAAAACTACAAATTGAAAATTCCCCTTCAACACGTTCGATCAGTCCAAAACGGCCGCTTTCAGTGGCTTCTTTTGACTCATCCAAACTAGTTCGATCGAACTCTGCTTCAAGAGCGAGTACTCGTAGCACATTAGCAAGATTTTCTCCGAGCAGTAAGAAGGATTTGTTTTTGAATTTTTTGTTGTTAACAAGACTTCCTAACAGCACAGACAGCTCCAAGGCAATTTTTGCAGAGAAAAAGTCTCTTAATGACAATGGCCGCCCAAGAGAAAAATCCTGGAAATGAGGGCATTCTAAAAGCCGGTAATTTTATACTAATCTAGTGGAATAATGAGGAGCTACTGCTAGATGAAAAAGAAGCAGATGCCGCATTCAAAGAGAACGAAGTTCATACTTTTTTGAGTGGGTTACTCGAACAAGAGATTCCTTTTATTCAGAAGATGAGATCGTTTAACGATAGCTCCTTAATCCAAGTTTACGACTCAGTTTTATTCGTGCTACGCGAAAATATTGAAATGTTTGAAATGATAAAGAAGCTAAAGCGGCTTCTCAAAGCCGCTCACCAAATGATGACATCGCTTGTTTTTACAGAAGCCATTGAAAAGATCTGCGATGAAACCTGCGATACTCTAGGCTGTGACAGGGCTTCTGTCTTTCTTCTAGACAGAGATAAAGGGGAATTATGGTCACGTGCTGCCAAAGGAGCGGAGACTATTCGCCTTCCTTGGAATAAAGGAATTGTTGGTAATTCCAAACACTTCATCAAGATTCAGTTTTGATCGTTTCCAATCTCAAATAGGGTCCGTAGCAACGACTGGCCAGCCGGTGAACATCTTAAACGCTTATCTCGACGACAGATTTAATAAAGAAGTGGACATCAAGACCAATTATAAAACGAATACAATTTTATGTGTTCCTATTTTAGACGATTACAATCAAGTTATTGGTAAAAATGAAACTTCCCTTTCCAAAAAAAAAAACGCTATTGTTTTCCGTAACGTAGGAGTGTGCCAGGCTATCAACAAAAAAACCGGATATTTCACGAAAAACGATGAAGGATTTCTATCCGTGTTGGCAAATCTCGCAGGAGTCGTTTTAAAAAATTCAATGTCGTTCGATCAAGAAAAGGTGTTTCATCATACAATCAGAACCGTGTTGAATGTAAACCTATGCGCATTGTCAAAAGGATGAGTAATTTTTTTCTGACTCATTAGAGTGGAATTCACATAAATTCTCTCGAAAACATGAACGACATCATTCCTGTTTCAGAGAAAAGATTAACTGCGATCATGGGGACGCCCACCGCCAAAATACTCATCGCAGACAGGAAGAAAGGGGTTTTTCTGCATTTCAGAGCGAATCAACCCACAGAAGAATACTCGATCAATGCAGGACTGGCTGGCCAAGTCTTAGCTTCAGGGAAATACGAAGTCATCTCGAATGCTTACTACCACGGTAGCTTCAACGGCCTAATTGATATTGAAACGACACTACCTCTTGTTATATGGCCAATAAAAGATCCAAACGACGAGACTGAGGTGATTGGAATCATCGAAGCGATAAACGTCAAAGGAGTTGAAGGCTTGTCAGCGGTCCATAAACCAAAATTGAGTCCATACGATTTAGAAGCAATGGATTTGTTTTCAAAACAGCTTTGCCGGGCAGTTAAAAACAATACATCAAATAGGAACTTAAATTTTTCTATTTTCACGAATCAGAAGTAGGAATGATGTCTATGTAGCGTTTTTGCGAAGCCAAATGATTGTAAGATTAGCATTAGGTTTTTCGTTTATTTATATTTTCTTTCTTGACTGAATTAAAACGAACTCTACTCTATAGACTGCTAATTAACTAGTCAATAAATCGCTTAGATGGAAATATATAAAAAGTTGTGTGTGTGTGGGTTTATGAAATTGTAACTGATTGAAAAGCGGTGTTGTTTAACAACTCAGTATTAGATTAATAAGTCATTGCTTATGGAAAAGTCATCAGTTTCCATGATATTCCAAAATGAAGATTTTAGAAGTGATTGTGTCTATGGCTCATAATATGTTGTGTTTTGAGTCAATTCGAACAGCTATAGTGAAGTAAGGAAAGAGAGAATTTCTTCTTGCTCATTATTGTTATTCCTTCTTTAATTTGATTAAGAACCCGATTTAATAGTTGTACTGATATTAATGACAAAAGTGGTCTTCTTTTCCTACTTTAACAATCAAGGATTTCTTCCAGATTTTGGTACAGAAATGAGTTAACTATGCTTAAGAGGCATGGAGAATTGCTTTGTCCGCTTTTTTTTTTGAGGCTATTTTGTTCAATTTGTATGACTATGAAATGCGTATTTTCTATAATATATATAATTGCAGCGGCCGAATGACGATATTTACATCACTATCGTAGAAATTAGGCTCTGAGATCGAAATCTCATTTCACCAGTATAGATCAATCCTGAGATATAATGCTATATCCAGACGTAAACTCGAATTCATGTTGAGTGGATATCGATAAGAAGATGAGACGCGTCATTGGCGTTTTCTCTCACAGCGAAAAAATTTTTTCAATTAAGTCAAGAGGTGGAATAGAAGGCTCAAGCAATTAATTTTGCGTGTCTCTAAATTTAACTCTTGAAACTGCCAGCTCGAATAATGATAATAGGTAGCGAAGCAACATAAATACTTATCAGAACAAAGTTATAAAAATTTATTTTAAAAAAACGAACTTCTGAATTTTCTGAAGATGTTTCTTTCAACAATATTTTCCAAGTGCGATGGCTTTGAGCAGCAGGTCAAGCTGAGTATCGAAAAAGACGATTCGGTCAAAACAGGATTCGGTGGGCTCCTTACAATTGCTGCGTTAACTGCAACAATTGTTTTGGCAGCAAATACCGTTTCGGATTATCTGTATCATACGAACCCCGATATTTCCTTCGACTATGATTACTTCCCAGACCCAGGCTATTTAGATCTGAACTCATCCAATTTTCTATTCTCAATTACAAATCAAGATGCTGATTATTTCTTGGACTCTGCGATGGTGAGCTTCAACCTCATTTATGTGGTGCAAAAAAGATTCGAAAATGGCACAATTACTCGAGCCAAGCATCCGATTCCTCTTGTGAAATGTACTCGAGAATACTGGGCAGGATTTGAATCGGACTATGACTCTCAGAATATGGCCAACAGATTATGCCCATCCGTCTCCCAATATAATATCTCTGGAAATTTCTTATCATCTGAATATGTTTATCTTCAGTTCGAAGTGCAAAAATGCAAAAATCGAACCGATCAACCTGATATTATCTGTAAACCTAAAGAGGAGCTGGACGCAATCCTTCCAGGGAAAGAAATTGCTATCTCGCTCATGTACACAGATAATATCTTCAATCTGAACGAATGGGAAAACCCTGTGAAACGGTTCGTCACGAATTTACATTGGAATATTGCACCTGAAGTTTTATCGAAAAAAACTGATGTTTTCGTTTCACAGTACGATATCATAACTGATGACAATTTCTTGATGAATGGCTACTGGGAAAGAAACCACTCCACTTACCAGATTAATTCGGTTTCGAGAGATCAAAATTATGCCCCAGAACCAGGAGATGTCTATATGAAGATTTATTTGAGAAAAAGTTCAAGTTTTACAACAGCAACAAGACAATTCTTGAAGTCCGGAGATGTGCTTGAATCCATTGGAGGTCTTGCAGGATTTTGGTTCACAGTTCTTGGAGTATTCGCGATTTTGTACAACAAAAGGACTTTCCACGTCAAAATGGCGAATTCACTCTATGAATTCGATAAGAACTATGATAATAAGCCTCCTAAAGATCAAGACAACAAAGAAAAAACTGCTCAGAACTCTCAAAGTAACTCAGCAGACAAAAATCTCATGGAAGTTCCTTTTCGAAGAAGATTTGGTTTCTTCGCAAATTTCTGTAAATATTTCAGCAAGTGCTCAAGAAAAACCCCACACAAGAGAGTCACTTCATTATCACTCGTTCCCTTAACAAGCCCGCAGAGCATCATATCGATGCCATCTTCAAATTTGAATCCGGTTTCCGTTGAAAAAAGAAATGATGATAAGTCTGAAGCCTCCGACAAATTGAAACTGTATTTGAAATATTTCCAAAACTACACCCAAGGAGTTGGAAAGAAAATGACCTATAGCTGTTGGGATTTCTTTATAGGACTACTCACATGTAGACAAAGAAAAAAAGACAAACTGATTTCTCTGGCAGCGGAGAGACTAGAAGAAGACACTGATATCATTAATCTCTTAAAAAGAATCCAAGATCTTGAGAAATTAAAAAGTCTCTTGTTGAACGAACACCAATTAAGAGTATTTTCTCATAAGAGGCCTCCTCTCATCTCGCTAGAAGAAGAAGACGCGCCAAAACCTCTCCCAAAAACTCCACCACAACAGCGGGCGAAAGGTTCTAAACAAAGTTTAATAAATAAACTCAGATTACGAAGAAAAAGCATGTTTAGAAAAGAGCCACTCGAAGATGTGAACACTGTCTCGAAGTTCGCATTATTATTTGATAGTTATCGCAAACTTCGAAAAGAAAAAGACAGCAAACTCAATAGAGAATTGATTCGGTCACTGGATTTGGAAATGGAGCAGATACTATATAATCTAGATTTTGAATTGAAGGTCGATGAGACTTTCGATAAAGAATACTTCAAGATTGTGGCTATGAGAGCTTTGGAAGACCTGCTGTTTCAAGCTAAGAAGAAAACGAAAAAGATGGGAAAAGCGGATGCAGCTGATATCATTGCTAGAAGGTGGCTGATGCTTACGAGAAGGAGGAAGGCTCGTGAGGTTGAGAAATTGGTTAAAGTGAAAACAATGACTGATGTGGATGCTAAGTCAACCCCACAGGAAAAAGAAACTACAGAAACTCCAGCTAACATTCGTCTTCCGACTTTGAAAAGGTCTTCGAGTTCTATTGAAAAGGCCCCGGTTTTGCTTGACAGCCCTCCAAAATTGAAAGAAAGGGCTTTTAGTTTTAAAGAGAGGCAACTAAGCTTTAGAGAAGAAATAAGAGAAGAAATAAAAGAAGAAAAAGAAGAGGATGATGATGTTATTTTCTTCGAAAATAGATATGATCGACCTGCAGAGCATGAAGGCTCTGCTGAAGACGAAACTGATGAAATAGGTAATCCGACAGAAGAAGCAGAAACCTCGGAGCAGCAATCGCCAGAGGTTAACATAAGAACTTCCATGGACGACGGATCGATACACCCTTTATCTTCTCCGAACCGCAGAATGAGTGAAGATACAAGAATAGAAATCTCTCCGTTAAGACCAAACGAAAAGGATATGATATCCTTGATCGAAAAGAACAAAAGTCGATTCTTGGAATAGATGCTATTCGATTGTGTAAGTAAAAGACGTGTTTACAAGGCTAGTGTGATTATGAAATGTATATATAAGGACTTTATTTAGAGATGAAAATTTTATCTGAATATTTCTTATATCTGAAATCTGCAAACCGTATGGATTTACTTCAGCTGAAATAACATGTTTTTTGTTTTGCAGGCAGTAGTGCTTTTAATGTTGGAGAGTTTACAACTTTGCAAACCGATAAAACGAAAATCAGCCTAATTCTAGATTCCTCTGTGAAAGGTGTCGAAAGAGAAGCCTTTTCGGGTATTCAGCAAACTTCTATTGATCCAATTTTCAAAGAATTTATAGGCCAAAATAATAATGCGCCTGGGTTTGTATTTGAATGCATTACATCATAGAATTGGTTCTTTCTGCCTAAAATACATTTGCTCTTTTTCTCTGTGACAAATGTAGAAACTCATCAGATGTGTGACATTCATTTTGGAATACATTTAGTGCCGAGAATCTACTATTATTGAAATATTTATCAGAAATAACTGGATTCATAATCATCATCATCCACTTTGGTGGTTACCAAAACGTACTATGACAGAATATTCAAAGTGAGAGTGTTCTATGTTTGGAGAGTTAAGTTAAAATCAACGAGAGTGTGTCTGTCTGTATCAGTTCTGATTGCTCAGATATCATAAAGTGCAACTAAAAGCCTATCCACGGTGTTTCAACATTTTTTTGTTGGGAGTTATTTCTTCCCGAACCTTTTGTTAAATGAGAAGCTTCGGAATTCGCTCTGTGGAGCTCAATTAATTAAATTGTTTCGATCTTGAATAAACCCTGGATATTTTATTGTGTACCGAAAAGTTTTGGGATCAGATCGACTATTTATACCTTCAGTAAGTTTATATTTTAAACAACAACCTGTATTCACACTGCGTCTCTGAATATGTTTTTGATTTCAAAACCCCTTTCCACTGTTGATGCCTTTGGACAGCAAGTCAAGTTCAGTATCGGAAAGTCAGAATCCGTTTCCACATGGTTCGGAGGGCTCCTCACGCTCATCGCATTAACCGCAACAGCACTTTTGGCAGCCAACACTATTGCCGATTATATATACCACACTAACCCATCCACCTCATTTGAATACGACTATTTACCGGATCCAGGCTTCTTGGACCTTAACTCTTCAAATTTTTTGTTTTCGATCACGGATCAAGACTCCGATTATCTATTAAGCTCAGCAATTGTCAGTTTCAACCTGTATTATGTTGTGCAAACAAGATTTGAGGATGGATCATTTACCAGAGAGAAACATGCAGTCCCGCTTGTGCGATGCACTCGAGAATACTGGGCAGGGTTTGAATCAGATTACGATCTTCAGAATATGGATAACCGCCTCTGTCCTTCCATCTCCCAATACAATATTACAGGAACGTTCTTATCAACGGAGTATGTCTACCTTCAGCTTGAAGTGGAAAAGTGCAAGAATCGCACAGATCAGCCTGATATTATCTGCAAACCTCAAGATGAGCTTGACTCTATCCTTCCAGGGAAAGATATCGCTATTTCCTTCATGTACACGGATAATATATTCAACCTAAACGATTGGAGAACCCCTGTGAAAAGGTTCGTTACAAATCTGCACTGGGACATTGCTCCAGAGGTTTTATCGAAAAAAGCTGATGTTTTCGTTTCAGACTACAATATCGTAACAGATGATAATATTCTGTTAAATGGCTATTGGCAGAGCGAGATTTCTACTTATCAGATCAATGGAGTGTCGAGAGATCAGAATTTCGCACCAGAAGCTTCAGATATTTACATGAAGATTTATTTGAGAAAGAGTTCAAGTTCTACAACAGCGACGAGACAATTCTTGAAGTTGGGAGATTTGCTCGAATCGCTCGGAGGTCTTTCAGGTTTCTGGTTCGCGATACTCGGAGTTCTGGCGATTTGGTATAACAAAAAGGTTTTTGACGTGAAAATGGCAAACTCGCTATATGAATTCGATAAAAACTATGATAAACCTTCCAAAAGACGGGACAGGAAAGGTAAAATTGCCAAAAACTCCAAAGGGCCTGCCGCAAGCAAAAATCATGGTGAAGATTCTGTGAAAAAGGGAGGCTTTTGCAATTGCTTGAAAAATATCTGTAATTGCTTAAAGAAGTGCTTCAGGAGTTTCACATGCAGAAAAGCTAATTCAAAAAAAATTGACGACTCGGCAAACGGGCACACCGAAATGATTCAATCCCCAAAGATCGAGGCTCCAAGTACCACTGAGCATAACAGGCCCAAAGCCGCTGACAAAGTGAAGCTGTATTTGAAGCATTTCCAAAACTACTCCAAAGGAGTCGGCAAGAAAATGACATATAACTTCTGGGACTTCATAGTAGGAATTCTTACATGTGGAAGAAGGAAAAAAGATAAGCTTATTTCTCTCGCAGCCGAGAGGATACAAGAAGATACAGATATAACTCAGATCTTAAAACGAATTCAAGATCTTGAGAAATTCAAAGTCCTATTTTTCAATGAACATCAAAGAAGAATATTTTCTCATTCCAGACCCCCTCTCATCTCCTTAGAAGACCCGGCTGAGCCTGAAGAGAATATTCCGAAAATTTCCACACCACAGCAAGAGAAACACAAGAAAGATTCTAAACAAAATTTCATTAAAAAGCTCAAAATGAGGAGAAAAAATCTGTTTAGTGGTAAAGATCCCCTTGAAGATGTTGACACCATTTCAAAGTTTGCATTAATCTATGAAAGCTATCGCAAGGTTAGAAGAGTTAAGAGCAAATTCAATAGAGATCTACTCAGGTTGCTTGATCCTTATATGGAGAAGACGCTTTATAATCTCGATTTTGAATTGAAGATTGATGAGACTTTCGACAAGGAATATTTCAAGATTGTGGCTATGAGAGCTTTGGAAGATCTGCTTATCCGTACGAAGAGGAAAAGAGCAATGATAGGCAAGGTGGATGCAGCTGACATCATTGCAAGGAAGTGGCTGCTGCTCTCGAAGAGAAGAAAGGCGCGTGAGGTTGAGAGGGTGAATCGAATGAAGACATTAACCGAACCAGAGTTAATGCAAATTCATCAAGAAACAGAGAGTGCAGAACCATTAAACAAAGAAGGGATGCTGACTATCAATAAAGATACAAAAGAAGATGATAATATAAGCGAATATGAGCTTGAAGAGCCTGATGTTTCTGGTGAAGAAGAGGATGATGATGAGATATACATCCCTAATTATGCGGAAGAAATCAAAGAACTTCAATCACCTATGAAGAGCCCTGATGGAATTATCGAGGCAAACCCCGCTTCAGGATTGAAAAATGGTGAAGATTCAAGATTAGAGATCAACACGCGAAGAACGAATGGGAAGGATGCTGTGCTTTCCCTGATAGAAAAGAAGAAGAGTAGATTTTTCACTTAAAAAGTTATTCAATTTCAATATTATACTACATACATTTCAAACATCGTGCTGATTAGGGAAGGTATATGCTAGGATATGGTCCATATGAAAAGTTGTGGTAATGAATCATGCCGACTGCATTCCAGATTTTCATTCCAAACCAACGTTACAATATAGCAAAATTGCAGAGATATTATTCAACTAGGTATCTGAGCAGCATAGTTCTTCAAACAACCACCAGAAGCAACCATACAAATTAGCGCAGACTGGAATTTCTTTGTTTTGTTTCTTGTCAAACTAAGTTTTATCTTTTTTTGTGTAATAACTCTACTTTTTTACTATCATCCCAATATCTCAAATACATTCTTGAGATTATTCTTCGATTTCTCAGTTTTGATTTCAGTAGGCCTCAGATTAATTGCTATCTTTCCTTCCGATTACAATCATTTTCACCAAAATTGAGAATTACCTGTCTCTCAAGAAAAAAATATGTTTATAGAACCAGTCCCTATTGTAGTATACAGCCACATGTGAGAGTGCTATCCTGTTCCAGGGGTTTGAGTAATTTGTTAAAAAGAATTTTTCATAATAAGAAGACTATGAAATTGTTCTTGAGAGGCTTCTGAGAATTAAAATATTTTATGAGATGTTTTGAGTTTCGAAATTAATTAAACTCTACAGTCCAACAGTCTTAAATAAAGACTTTTGCTGAAAAATTTTTTTTTAAAGTTGATAATTTTGAATTAGCAAAAAAATGTCTCTTGTTTCAAAGGCCTTTTCCAAGGTCGATAGCTATGGGCGGCAAGTCAGACTAACTATAGGAAAGGATGACACGGTTTCAACTGGATTAGGAGGGTTTTTCACTATTGCTGCTTTAGCAGCCACAATATCATTGGCTGCTGCGACAATCTCAAACTATTTACACCACATGAGTCCCAGCATTTCCTTCCAATACGATTACTTCCCAGACCCAGGCGGTTTGGAGTTGAACTCATCGAATTTCTTGTTCTCAATCACGAATCAAGATGCAGATTTCTTCTTAGATTCTGCAATGGTCAGTTTCAACATGATATACGTTGTTCAAAAGCGACTACCAAATGGATCATATGTCAGAGATAAGTATCCAATCCCACTTGTCAAATGTACTCGAGAATATTGGAAAGGATTTGAGGCAGATTATGATATGCAAAATATGGGAAATCGCCTCTGTCCTTCCATAGACCAATACAATATAACAGGCACCTTTTTGTCATGGGAATACGTCTACATTCAGCTTGAGGTGCAAAAATGCAAAAATCGCACTGACCAGCCTGATATCATCTGTAAACCTCAAGATGAGCTGGACGCCATCCTTCCAGGGAAGGATATAGCTGTTTCGTTAATGTACACTGATAATATATTCAACCTGAACGATTGGGAGAATCCAGTGAAGAGGTATGTCACAAGTTTGCACTGGAATATTGCGCCGGAAGTTCTATCCAAAAAGACAGATGTTTTTATTTCTCAGTATGATATCATCACAGATGATAACTATCTACTGGAGGGTTACTGGGAATCAAACTATTCGACTTTTCAGGTAAATGCAGAAGAAAGAAATCAAAATTATGCTCCAGAACCCTCAGACGTCTATATGAAGATTTATTTGAGAAAAAGCTCGAGTTTTACGACAGCAACAAGACTATTCTTGAAGGCTGGAGATGTTCTTGAATCACTTGGAGGTCTCTCAGGATTTTGGTTCGCATTATTCGGGGTGATTGCAATGATTTATAACAAAAAGATATTTGAAGTCAAAATGGCAAATTCGTTATATGAATTTGACAAAAACTACGACAGTAAACCTAAACCCCAAGACAAGAAAGGAATAGGTGAGAAGAATCACTCTGAGATCACTACGAACAAAAATCTTCCTAATGTTCGTAGCAAAAAGGGACGGCTTTGCGGCCCAGTAAAAGACTGCTGTAATTCCTTCCGAAATTGCTTAAGAAGGATGAGCTGTAGAAAAACTAATTCGAAAAAAACCAGTGCCTCAATACAATTGGGCCAGAAACAAATCCAATCTGCACGGGCTTTAAAGTCCGTTGAGAGGGATAACAAAGCCAAAGCCACTGATAAAGTGAAACTTTATTTAAAATCGTTCCAAAACTACTCAAAAGGCTTCGGTAAGAAGATGACGTATAATTTCTGGGATTTTATTGCGTGGATGCTCTGTTGTGGAAGGAGAAAGAAAGACCGGCTTATCTCCCTCGCAGCTGAGAGACTACAAGAGGATACAGATATAACTCAAATTTTAAAACGACTTCAAGACCTTGAGAAACTGAAGACGCTTTTCTTCAACGAGCATCAAAGAAGAGTGTTCTCTTACACAAGACCGCCTCTCATCTCATTAGAGGATCATAAATTGATCTGTGCGCCACCCGCCACTAAGCAAAGCAAGGCAAAAGCTAAAGAAAAAGCTAAAGAACCTCGCCGAAGTTTCTTGAGAAATTCCATTGAAATTCTGAAGTTAAGAAGAAAAAATTTGCTGCAAAAAGACCCCTTTGAAGACGTTGACAGTATTTCTAAATTTGCTTTGATCTTCGACAGCTATCGAAAGCTTAGAAGAGCGAAAAACAAGATCAATAAGGAGTTGCTCAGACAACTTGACTCCGATGTTGAAGAGGTTCTATATAACCTGGATTTCGATCTGAAAGTCGATAGCACTTTCAGCAATGAATACTTCAAGATTATGGCGATAAGAGTTTTTGAAGACCTGTTTTTCGAAGCGAAGAGGAAAACAAAAAAGCTCAGTAAAGAAGATGCTGCTAACATAATCGCAAGAAAGTGGCTTTCAGCCTCGCGGAAGAGAAAGGCAAGAGACGTGAAGAAGGTGACTCGAATGATTTTATTGAGTAAAAAAGACCTCAATCCAGATCACCCAGATATGATGAGTGCAGAAGACACTTCCAAAAAAGAAGACTTGGGAAGCTTGGACAGAGACGATGACATTCTCCAAGAATATGAGCGCGAGGATCCTCTAGGCTCTGTTGAAGAAGAAGGAATCGATTTTGATGACGATGAGATCTTGAATGATCTCTATAATTATGAAGAAGACATCGAAGACTTGCAAACACCAAAGGTTGCTGTGAATAAACCTAATAACGTTAGACTGATAGAAACGGGAGGATCGTATCCGCCAATGAGAAGCCGTGAAGACTCACGATTAGAGATTCATACTCATTTGACGACTGAGGCGGGAGAGGCTATGCTGTCTAACAATGAGAAAAAGAAAACTAGATTTGGTTAAGAGCGATGTGCGTTTTATTTGTTATGAAATGTTCATGTAATTTTGACGGGTATTTGAAATTGAACCAAAGCATATTTTTTATTAAGCATGGGTCCATAAATAAAAAAACTCCGTATCTAATTACATTTTCATATTGAAACGAAAAATTGTTGAAAAATTAGCGCTACTATTGAACCTTCGATCGATAAAAGATCATAAGCACTTTTCAAAAGAGATGCCTGGAATAATTACGAAATGTTAGTTGACTTGAATCGCGTATGATTAGCAAGCATACTCAGGTTATTAAAAATTGAATTTTGCAGGCATGAACTGATGAAACAATAATTCAGCTAATGCCTTACAATACAAATGCCTTTAGCAAAATCATATCGAAATTATGTTTCAGTCACAACTTTTACATGCGGGATTAGCAATTTAAGACTATATCTTAGGGGAAAAAGACTGGCTTTCACTATGGAAACCTCTGCAAGGCAAGCTGTATTCACCGATCTTCAGAAGGGGTTTTTCTGGAATTTAACAAATCACCAATGAGGGTTATTTTTATTTCATTTAGGGTTTTTGCATGAAAATATTTTCAGGAGAATATTCATGCTTCACGTGGAACGAAATCGAGTCGTCTTGCCTTTCAACAAAGCTAATTTTTTTTGTTTCAATCCTTCCAACAGCCTCCAAAACGATGATAGTTTGGCCTAATATGTTCTCCGAAGCGGGTGCAGTTGTTTTAAGCTTGATGAAATTTTAGTTCTTTGAGTATAAACAAAATACTGAAAAGATTTGATTGCCACCCTTGACGATATGCTGTTGGCAATGGGTGCAATCTCAGGTCTTTATTAATAGTGCTAAAATTTCAAGAAGCCTAGTGGCTTGGGTTAGAGTTATTTTATTCGATGGGTTCTTTGCTAGATTGCTGCTAGCCCTAGCGAAGAGAGTCACTCCATTGCATTTTTTTGACACTAATGGAAAGACTGCTCTTTCTCTATTCGTTCCAAAATTAGTAATTTTATTTAAGACTGTACATTTTCGTGTTGTAATGGAGTTCTATCCAAATGCTATAGATTGCACCTTATTGGAATCGACTCATACATGTGGAAGCAAAGCTCTTGAACGATAAAAGCGAAACTTAGAAATTTTTTTCTGTGCTGGAATTGACCTCTCAATTTGAACGAATCATGGATGAACAGAATAGTGCTCTCCGAAAGGAGAGGAGAGCGATAAACTAGCCGATATTAGATTTACTCTTTCAAGATTTTCTGATAGAATGATGATAATGCAACCGTAGTGAAATTAGTGAAACCGCCTTAGGTTTTATTAAAAATTTAAGTTCAGTGTCTCTAAAATAAAAGAGTTTTTGAAAACTCTTAATATCTGTTCCAATCAGACATGTGCATATAAAAATTTTATTAAATCGGATTTGAAAGTTACAAAATGGGCTTCGTTTCAACATTATTTTCCAAGTGC
>ENA-UOTX01001294-UOTX01001294.1-compost-metagenome-genome-assembly--contig:-NODE-1294-length-19829-cov-19.600851_pt1 | contig 19829 bp, 14 predicted proteins | sample MGYA00238143_ERZ746982 | MGnify/ENA primary metagenome ERZ746982 (study PRJEB28758, sample SAMN06268862) | compost metagenome | isolation source: single cell | place: USA: California, Emeryville, Joint... | reverse complement strand
CCTGAAGATTATTCTCATGTTACCGCAAAGCCATCGACATTTTCCAACGAGCCTCGAAAATCCGAAATGATCAAGGAGATAAAGCACAACTATCAAGACTCCGCTCACACTAGATCTAAATCGTCCACAGTCACTCACGAGCCTCGAAAATCAGAAGCAGTTATCGAGCAAAAGAAGGAAATTGAAGATCCTTTCCATGTTAAAGCCAAGCAGTCAATTCTCGTTGTTAACGAGCCTCGTAAACCTGAAGCACTGATACCGCTTTCAGAATACTATGCGAAGAAAGAGTCTCTTCCATCCACTTCACGAAGCCAACAACAGCAAACTCAATCGGTAACTCCAGTTGACTCAGTTCCCAAAACCCCTGAAGAAACGAAATCTTCTGATTACGGAAAGAAAAACTATCTACTTCAGGTACAAAAGTGCCTAGAAACTAAACCTACACAGCAGTACACATACGAGGTCCGTAGAAGCTCTGCTCAAGACAGACCAGAGAGCGCAAATAATTATGGATCCAACTCACGAGTGGGTGGCGTTACCAATCACATCCTAAGCACCACTCCTCTCTCTGAGAAAATCAAACAAACTCAAAATGCGGCCCTTGGCAAGTTGTCTGGTTCCAAGAAGAAGTACATTCCTGATTATACAGCAAAAACGACAATAAACTACCTCAACAGAGAGCGCGGCTCTCCTCAGAGCTATTCTTCCCTTACCAGAAGCAAAGACGTCAGCAGGCTGAATAAGACACCTCAAAAATCTGCTAAAACAAGTCCAACAAAAACAGTTCAAAAAACTACTCCTCCAGTAAAAGCAACAACAACCACCCAGAGCAACAAATATCTGCCTTCGAGTAATTGCTGATTATGTTAATTTATGCTTATGCCTTTCAATTTTCAATATAGACTTTAGAGAGATCAAAAAATCCCTTCCGCAAGTCGATGTGTTGCTCTCAGCAGCAAGAGAGTTAGAAACCGCAGTAATCTCTTATTATAATTGGGTTTCTCATAAGTTCTTTAGGCTGCAATAACAATACAAAGGTATTTCAGAAAGCATCTGGTGGATATGTACAAAAAGAGCAATACAATAGATATGATTCAGAAGGACTTCTCTGAATTCCTAAAGGTAAACTTCATCAGTTCTTATCGACAATTCCTCATCTTTTCAAATCAAAAGGGTGTCTGCTCTGAGCATGAATTCAGCTTCAAACCGGCTATGCAAGCACTCGCTCTTTCATATATCAAAAAAACTCAAAGAAGCAAATCGCCTTGAGGATCTCTCTCTTTTTTTTCTCCCCTCGTTCGTTAACTACTTCTTATTAGTCTTCATATTTTTTTTTTTGCAAGAAAAAGTAAATTTAGGTGTAATGTTTCTGCACACAAAAGCCTATTTGAGTAATGACTGCCATCATTTAAAAAAGAAATGAGTATTTTATGCGATAAGAAGGGATGAAAGGCTGATTCTGTTTGAAAATGAAAAGGGGGAAAAAAAAAAACAACTGTGAAATCGTCATAATAATATTAGTTAGAATGTATGGGTGTCCTATAATAAACGGAGACTAGATAATACAAACTTTTTGTTATGATAAAAGCAAATTGCGTGCTAATAAAACAGCGATTTGGCACTCTTCATTGGAATCCCACGATGATCATGGAGTTGCTTTTCGTTAGATTCGCCTGGATTTGGTGTTTTGCTGCTGAAAAATTTACTGAATGACCATTTTTCTTTTGGCTGCAACGTTGGAGTCTTTGAATAGGTCTCTGTCATTAAACTACGATTTTGAAGGATGATGTCTCCTTCAGTATCTGAATACCAAGCAATTAAGTTCACATATTTTCAGCAGAAAATTTACGCATAGCTGATACGTTGGTCGCCGCTCTCACTCTGCTATAGGGATCCATGGACACCTCGTCATACTTTTCGATTTCTTGGCTTTCAAAGAAATCTTCAGGGATTTTCAAGCATTGGAATGAAATCACAGGCCCTAACAAGCGTTGTAAGACACTGTAAACCTCCACTTAGACTACCTTCCCGGGTTAGACTGATAGTTTCCACGATGTCCTTTAATTTCAAATCGAAAACCTTAATATTACATTCCTCCGAGCCAGTTATTAAAAATTGAGAGCTGTTGTCGAATTCAAGCCAGGTGATTTTATCTTGTTTCAAAGGTTAGATGATTTCGTCGAATGTGCTATACTTTCATGCATTCTAACCTGAACAATTTCCTTTTTATGCTGTTCGAGGTCAAATATCGAGACATATCCGGTTATTGAGGAGGCTGCGATGTACTTGCAATTATGCGATATTGCAGTGTTTATCACAGGGACTATCCATTTGAGTAAAAATAATTAGAGTTCCAAATCATCGCTGCGGTTTTACATGGAGCGTCTATGGTTGAAAGGATAATTTTATCAAACATGTCGATAATAACGATTCTTTTATCTCCTGCGATTGTTACTACCAGATTGCCTCTCGTCTTTAGCGATTTTATTGGATCTAATTATTGAGCTATAGGAGGATTCTGCCCTAAATTTCAATACCTTTATGTAAGTCGGTGAATTTTTTCTGCATTATGCCTGAAGGGAAATCAAAGATAATAAAGCTGCGGTCCATCGAAGCAGTTATCAAATGGCACATATCATCACTGAACGCCATGCACGTGATCTCGTCTAGCATTATTAATCCAATCAATTTTTTTTTGCAATCCAACTGAAGCTTACCTGTATGAAAAGCGCTCAATACCAATACAACACTGAATTTATCAATATTCACGACTCTTATGACTCCTTTCTTTGACCCTACACCGAGATATTGAGAGTCTTTACTCACAGTCATAATCGAGCATTCTGAATTCCTGAACTTCAGATACGACTCAAAAGTATTCGTTTTTGCGACAGTAGTGTCTTTGAGGTCCAAATACTTAACAGTTCCGTCAATTGACCAGGAAAGCACGTTTCTCGTATCAGGAGAGATTGTAAACGAACGACAGCGGCCTATATAATTATAAAAAGGGCAATTTAGCGCCAATCTGAATCACTAGAAAACCTTTCTGGAAGTTAGAAAAGGTATATTCCTTTTCCCACGATACCATGTTGATTAGATGCACAGAAAAGTTCCCTGTTAGCACAACTAAATAATTCTTAAACGAAGTCATCTTAAATCCATTTTCATAATCGAGTCTTTCGTCGAACTGCTCGGTTTCAATACTGTTAACCTGCCTAATTGGCGTTTTGGTGCTGAAGTATGAGTCGCTAAAATGAGTTCGGTTCAATTCGGCTTGTTTGAGCTGTCTGAAAAATCTGGTTTGGTGAAGAGCAATGGGGCCTCCCTAATCGACCGCTTGACGACAAAAGTGGGAAAAAAGCAGCTTACCTCCTTTTTCTCTTCTAAACTTGCGATAATACAGTCTTTGTGCTCAAGCTGGCGAGTCAATGAACCGACTTTTTCCTCCAATTCTCGAATGGTCTTTTTCAGCTGACGATTTGTTTCCTCAAGCGATAAAGTCCTGGTTTGTGTGCCGAAAATGGCCTCAGCGTCTCTGATTGGGTTCACAGGTGTCAACAACTCTCGTTTCCGAGATTCAAGCTGATTGGCGACAAGAGCATTGTCTCTGATTAGCGCTATCCATACAAATTAGAGGCTGTTCAGAGAAGAATAGAATGTTATACATTGTAGTTTGGATTCGATTCCTTGCGCAAAAAGGAAAGCTTCAAATAGCCGATAGCTGCTATCTGGAGAGATTTTTAGAGAGCCAAGATAATCAGTGAAATAAGAAAAGAGCTTTCTCATTGAAGTGTAGGTCATTTTTTGCCCCGGTGGGTTGTATTGGAGTTCGGGTTGGTTGAGGTCGATCGATTTGATGATAGCAATGTTGCTATTGACCTGAAGTTTACCTTTGATGTCCAGAATTGAGCCCACCCAGCGTTCGAAGGATTTCAGGTCAATAGCGATGGTGCTCATTATTTCGAACTGCGCTCTGATCAATCGGCTGAAGATCTCTCCAGTGTGTTTCCAAACGTCGGGTGCCCCTTTCTGTGTTTCGGGATGATGTCTCCCTGTGTCATTTGATTCTTTCATGAATTAAATTGGTTGAGTTATTTTTTATTTTATGTTTTCCAGAGACCGCATTTTTAGTAACGCATAATTTCATTAATCGTTCAGAGAACGAATATTGCGATGTCAGAGCACCTCACCTATCCTAGGTAGAGTTTTCTATTTGATCTGAGTTGAAAGATTAGAATTTATTTGACAAAAGTCTAAAGATTGCGTTTCCCTGTCACAATTTCCCTGCTTGATGATAGAAGAATGCAGAAAAAAGTAGCTGCTCACAGAAAAACTAAGATAAGTCAGAGGTTTTGACTCTTGAGAGGCCGAGATTCCACCACTTTTCAAAAAATGAGCCATCGAATTGTTCAAAGCTCTAAAAAAAATTTTCTCTTACAAACCTAAAACATCGCCCTGCCCTCGAACGAGGGTTCGCTACAACTTTTTTTTTCAGAGGACTTTTGGTTCTGTTTTTTTTTTTATCCAAGCCGAAAAATATTTTGCGGCTTTGGAACCAACTTTTACTTTTTTTCCGATAAAAAAAGTTTTTTTTTTTTTTCTTTTTTTTTAAATTTGAAATCACTCTCCGATGTTTATTGATTTAATCTACACAAGCATTTCTGTCAAATATCGAACTTATAAACTCCTCATAGTGAGAGAGTTCTTGATCATAAAGTATGAATAGACTCGCTACTCGTTGATGTTTTCAAAGATGTCGCGTAATTATGAAGTGAATTTTTCTCTAGAAATCTCTCACTTTCTATATTCACATATTCACACAAGTCATGTCTTTTAGACAAATTCAATAACATCATATTGAGCACATTGCTACATCATAGTAACGATTAGCTTTTAGACTAAAATTTATTCTAACAAAGGAGAAATCTTACGATACCAAGGCGAGAAAGTATCGAGCTTTTCGGGACGGGCTCAGAAATCTTAATTGAATCCGTCCTGAAAATTAGAAAATTCGTGATATGTCGGCGGGCAGTACGTTGTAGTAAAGAACGAATGTGCATTGAAAGGCTCCTGTCTCCAAATAGTTGAAAACTGATTATTAAAATCGAAATGTCTTGCAGTGGCATTCCCTCTGCTGATGCTCCGAACAAGCATCTGCCGCTTTGGCTCACCGCTCTTTGCTTCTTGCCTCTTCTCTGTCGACAAGCCGCGTATCCTCTCAGGTGTTTGGCTCAATTTATACGTTCGTCTTTGCTGAGGAGTCGTCCCTGTCCGCTTTTTATTTAGCATTTCTCTTTGATGTCTCTCTGGGAAAAATTCTGTCGCTTTTCCTGGAGTTTGAATCAAAGGTATTATTTTCTTGAGTTCATTCATGCTTTGAGTGTTTGCATTTTCTATCGTTAAAATCGAATCGCTTTTAAAGCCAAGCTCAGTTTTCGTCGTTCCTAAGGGTATTAATACTGTTAAATAGCTTATTGCAGTGTTATCTTACGCAAAATCTCTGAGTCCGCTATTCGTTGAACTCTTAGATCGCGTTTCGACTTTAGCACTCCTAAAGGAACTAAATCCTCTACCAGTGTGGGGATATGTTTTCTTCTCGTTTGTGACTTTACGTAGCTTTCGACTGTTGAGATAAATCATTTTAAAAAAAGCATTGAAAAAGCAAAATTACTTGTATTGACTTTTCCCATCATCGTTGAGTTGTGAATCATCCTCAATTTGTCCTCGTTAGGTCGATATTTCTTCGGTGTTTCAAAAGCGCTGGTTCTGGGTCTATGACCTGAAGACTGAAGCAATTCATTCGTCGTTGCTTCTGGTTCTTCTCCTCGTCTTTGACGTGGTTGGCTTGTGGCTTTAGAGGATCTGCTTTCTTCTGAATTTCCTGCGAATTTTATTCGTTTTCTTTCATACTCCATATACTCCTAATGATGGGCATTTCGATCAGTTTCTTCTAATTTTAAATATTATTTACCTCTTCGTTCTTAGGGCCAGCGAGCGAAGGCTCTGTATTCATTGTTGAGCCCTGGGCCGAGTTTCTTAATCTCGGATAATCTATCTTCTTATGGAAATAGCCTCTCCTCTTCTCTTGGATTTGAGATGACAGCTGCTTTATCCTGCTTTTGAGGTCCTTCACCTGTTCTAATTTCTTTTCGTCTTCAATAGCAAAGGCATTCTCTTCGTCTTCTTCAGGTGCTTTAGTCTTTCCGATGTGGAATAAAAGAGATTTTTGCGTGTCCTTATGAACGGCAGGATGAGAAGTATCGAAAATACGGGAAAGTTTCAAGGACATCTTCTCCTGAACTTTCCTCACAAATTCTGAGTGGGGACTTAAGACACTCAACCTTTCGCCAACAACATCTTTTTTCTTAGTATTTAAGGTATTGCTGCCAACTTTTTCATTTTAGAGATGTCATCTAAAAAGATTTATTACTTTGCTTTTTGTGCTCCATGACCTTAACTAGGATGTCACATATCATTTTAAACAGGCTTTCAAGTTTTGCTTGGAGGTTCGTGACTCCTTTGGAGTGTAATAAATGGACGTTTTCAAAAGCGTTCTCTATTGCTAAATATTGACCAGGATTGTTTTCAGCGCAGCTCACAAGATAGTCATTCAGCTCATCATGCGATACAAATCCTTGAATGTACAGGTCCTAAAAGGAAGAGGTAGTTAGTGTCTCTCTAAACAGGTTCAAGTATACCGCTTTCAATGTTGAAGCAAACTCCCTCGCGGTAGCAGGGTCCACGTTAAAATACTTGAGAAAAGCTTCCATAATAACGTCCAGATGTAAAGAAAACATCCCAAGCTCTTTCGCTCTACCCCCAGCACCAAGTGAAGGTTGCTCGTCTTTGACTATAGTGTCATCCCTACTATTTGTATATTCGGGAGTATCTCTTCCTCCTCCCAATGGAGATGTATTAATATGTGAAGAATTGGTGGGCTGGGAGGAAAGCTGTGTGTTTTGTAAATCACCCACAGGATTGTCGGCTGATTTCGATCCTCTCAGCTCAGAAATTATTGCTAATTGCTCGTTTCCAAATTTATCTAATTCCGCAGGGAAATAGCCTATTCCGATATCTCCAACATGCACCAGTAACTTGCATACTCTTTAGATTTCGATACAAATCTTTTAATCATTAATCGAAAATGAGACGGATTACCTGTAAATTAGCTCCACAAGTGTCAAATAGATGGTTATTGCAAAGGTCGCGTATCTATGCGTTTTTTTCTTCAGCTCCGCCAACTCCAAATGCATTGAATTTAATTGTTTTTGCGATGGCTGATGATTTTTTCGTTTGTTTGTCATTGAATGCGACCAAGTAGTCAACGTTCCATGGGCTAAACGATCAGATGAATGAGCCCTCTCAGTAATTGCTGCCTGTTCAACAGATGGCAATTCCGTTTTCGTTCGCAAAGTTGTGTCGATAATAAGTATGCTCCGATCAAAAGGCAGCCTCTTTTTGATAGACTACGTCAAGAGAAGGAAATTAACTTCAATAACTTGAAAGAATTTTACAAAAGGTTTCCGAGAGCTATACTGGAATTTATTATCAATAGCATCAGTCCGCCCGGATTGCTGCTCACTTGATTTCTCTTCGTTGTTACTTTCGGCGCGCTGGCTTTTCAATACTCTCATTAGAGTATCAAGCTCCCTCTCTTTTTTGGATATCTATACACAGTGAAGATTTAATAAGGTTTCAAGTATGGGAAAGGCTGATTACATTAGAACCAAGTTCTTTGTATGTCATCTGCAAACTCCCTTCCTTATAAACTAAATCGTGATGAGCTTTTAATAGCTCATTTGCCACTGCATCTGGTCCACCTGGATGTGTCTTATAGAATTGAGTTACACTGAAAATGTTATTCGTCCTTAGCGAAAGCGCTGGTGGTTCCGGCTGAGACTGTTGTTTCAATGGTGAGGAACTGATGGAGTTAGTCGGTTGGGGGCTTTTGGTTAGAACAAGTTTTGAGAGAGTACGTTTGAACTTGCTGTTTGTTCTAACCAAGGTTGGAGAATCTAAAAATTGGGATGCAGCGTTGATGGCACTTTGGCTTTGCTCTTGGGTCTTTGGGGAGTTTATATCTTTAAGGAATCTGATCGATACAAATCGCATAATGATTCTTTGAAATAAAAGTGATGTACTGGACCAATTTATCGAAAATGCTGAGTGTTTTCAGAACCTCAGCAGCGGAGGGTCTGCTTTTACTTTCTGTTTGATTTTCTTCGTCTATTGTCTGAATTTTTTCAATCAATTCTTCGTTTGTTTTAATGGCCTCCTGCGATAAGCTCAATTAAACACAGTCATAGTAGTGCTTTCTTACGTCTCTGGCGATGATTACTTTTGATACTAACTTATTTGTTTGTTTTAATTGATTTTTTCCTTCTTCTTGCTGGTCCTGAAGAGACTTCAGGTGTTCGAGTTCAGCGTCTTCAATTCTTTTGATGGAACTTTTGAACGTTGCTAATTGGTTGGAAGATTCCGTCTTTAATAATTAATCTCGTATATCGCAAATGTCAGAGACGTATTCTTTACCTTCTGCATGGAGGCCATGTGCTCCAGTCTTTCAAGGTCTTGAAAGCGAGCCTCAGCATGATGCAGCAGTCCTTCGGCATTATTCATTCTTTCTCTGTATATATCCTATCAAATTGAACATCTTTACCGCTGACCAACAAATAAATCATACATTATCGTGCACAAGCTGAGCTAATTTGCGTTCTAGCATTTCCGTCTGATACTGCTGCTCATCAATTTGTTCGGAAAGTTCATTGCTTAGCTGTCCAAGCTCCCAAATCCGTTCTTGTAATATTTCAGGGTCTGGACCAATTGTACTGCTTCGCATGCTTTGTTTTGTCGAGTTAAAATGTTTTTCAGAACTGCTGGCTCTCCACTCTGTGGACGATCCAACAAATTTATCGACGTTTATTATTTGCTCGAAGATGCTGTTAGAAGTGCTCTTTTTAATGTTGTTTGCATTCCTTAATTCGTTCAGAATACTTTTGAGCTTTTGAAATATTCACTAACGGAAACAGCGGACATCTTACTTGGATTTCGCTCTCCATGAGAGATTTGTCAGGCGTTTGTTTGACTTTCTCTAAATTTTCGAATTCAAATCTCATCAGTTCCATTTTTTCTTCGAGGAGTCTTTCTTCCTCTCGGCGTTTTTTTTCTGCAGGATCATTCTCTTGCTCTTTTTGGACCTTCAATCTTCTTCGTTTAGGAGAGCTCATGTAGGACGGGGACTTGCAATGAAGGTGTAATTATTTTATTTTTTGGAAATAAAGTGGTTGTAAGAAATAAATTTATTCTCTTTCATTAAAAAAAAATTTTTCGTAAGTTCAAACTCTTCAATGAAAAAAAACACTGAAAAACTTAGAGGAAAGAATTGACTCAATCAAAGGGTTTGTCGATGAAGGAATTTCTGAAATTATTTTTCATAGCGGTAATTGTTTCTCAAGGCCGCGGAAGTTCGAATAATGAGATAAAATTTTGAGTAGAGCTGATAGTAGGTAGCCCACAGCTTCTTCCTTCAGTTTATGTTCAGCATCTTACCATCATTTTCGCTGTAGTTGTATGTCTAAATAGAAAGTTAATGAGTGGTGCTGTATGCATTACAGCCAATAACACCACAGAATCCTTTTTGCAGGGAAGGATGCCAGCAAATGGGTATTGTAAGGCCATGATATGATAAAATATTTAGCCAACCTTAACCGAATATAATCGCCATAGAAAGGAAAGTCGTTTTAGTACAAGGCATTCTCTCCTCCAATCTACTTATTTCAATTTGTTACTGTTTGGACGTTTGCTATTTTCTAATCGCAACCAAATCAACTCCACACCAAGAAAAATAGATATCCAAAAAGCACGCTCTTGTGTCCACTACAGTCGCTCCATTTAAGCAAAGGCTCAAATTATCTCTCCCATAACAGACTTAAGGCCTTCCGATCCTAATAAATTTTATTTTTTAACTTATACACCTAAGCATCAGAGAGTCCTAAATATCATAACGTTAATAATGATGAAGGTTATTCGGAAACGCTTGCCAGCTCCAACTGAATTTGATGCTCCCTTATCTCCAGACAGAAACCCCATCTCTGTGCCGCAGACTTTACCACTGCAAAAAGTTCGTAGCTCGAGCGTCAATATTTTCGATCGGAGTAAGTTATCATTCGCACAACATGGATTAGACGATATCGGTATCGTTAAACAACACCATTCACCGGTAAAGGGGAGGCCAGCTTCTCCAAATTCTTTAGAAAACCATGCAACTCCTCAGAAATCCATTCGAAATGTGAATCGATCCCCACGTTTGAGTAAAAGAGAACCTAGAGAATCAGCATTTTTGAAAAATGATCATTCTATGAGAGACATTCCCAGTTTTCGCCAGACATTTGCGCCTCGTGTCATGAGTTCTGAAAAATTCAAGCAGGGAGCCGCAGTATTAAACGAACTCAGCATTTTTAGCAGCAAACTACCACCAAACTTGCAATTAGTAAAGAGAAGAAGATGCCTTCCGACTGCAAATGTCAACAATCGAACAATATTACAAGAGATTTTTTCGATTGAAAACAAACTTCCAGGAAAAACTCAACCAGAAACTAGCAGCAACAACGAATTAGAAACCAAATCAAATCAAAAGCCTGCGGTCATCTGTAAGCCCGTTCTTGAAGCACTCACCATCTCCGAATTTTCTGAGCAGAATCATAGAAAACAGACAACTGTGGAGGCTAATAATACAATAGAAAAATCCCTATATAACGAGTCTCAGCCTGATGTGCAACCAGGGATAAAAACCAGCATTATCTCAAAATTTTCCAAGCTGAAAAATAGCAATAGAACTTTGACTACGGAAGGTACTACCTGTCATACCACTGAAAAAGGGCCTGAGCGAGAACCTCACGTCGTGTTTAAGCCAGTCTTAGAGGGGAGTGTGATTTCTAAGTTCACTAAGATCAATAATAAATCATTTGCATCGAGCCAGGCCCAAAAGATTCTTACAACCACAACGGCGACGGTGAAGAGCATAATGTCAAAGTACAATCGAACTCAAGACCAATCTCGAAGTAGAGGCAATGATAGTATTTTTGTGGCTGACGATTCGTCTATTTGCTTTCCTGTCGTGTCTCAAAATCACAATGAGGAGAACAACCAAATACTCCCTCCCGACGTGTTAAATACTCCGGTGAAAATGAAAACTCAAGTTGAAAATACTATAATAGAGGAACAGAAGGATTCAGCGACGCTTGACTATTTCCAGATGGAAATTGACAAGATATCCAATGCGGCAAATCCGTCTGAGCGGTACGAGCGATTTAGCTCGAGCAAGGAGAGATTATTAACACAACGAATCTCACTCGAAGCCTATACAAATTTATTACCAACAAGCCAGATGACTGGATCAGATTTAGACACGGCTCGTGAATGCTGAAACTTACATTAAAAGTGTTTTGTTTAAAATTTTACATCAACCGATTACTTTTTAGCTGTGAGGAATGGTGGAAAGTACAAATATAAATGGATTTTTTTCCTAAGATAAGAGTTCTTATTCAAATTTACTCCTCTCTCTGCTTTTTGTATTCATATATATAGAATGGATTAAAAAAGTAATTTCCAATCAAAGCTGTTTTAGTGTAGTGCCATTACAATAGGATAGTAAAAAATGCTATTTTGATTATGATTGAAAATAGTAATTCATTTTCTTTTAGCATTCAGTGTGGTTTGAAAGAGTCTATATTATAGTTGAGCCAACTGTTTCATAGTTCGCAGAATATGGAGGATATACCCAAAAGAGTTTGAATATCCTCATTCTATCCTTTAACAACAAATTACTTGTGGAAAGCTTTAGTAAATTTTATCAATACTTTTTGTTTTTCTTGAATAAATTTTCAGTATTTCTTGTCCTACAAATATTTAATTTTGGTTTTATTTTGAATTTCGTTGTATTATTTTTTTCAATGAAGATAGTTCTAACAAATTCATCACCATTGACGATACTAAATTGAATTCTTGCATTTATTACAAACCAATCTGTGTTGAGTTATTTTTCGATATTGATTTTACCAAGTACCTACTTCTTATTCTGATAAGCAAGCAAAATTCGCTAAAATGTTTACTCAATCTTTTTAATACATTTCATCCTCAAATTTAAAGTAAAAATGATAACTTTTCATGCAAGCGAGTTGATTAATAACTCAAAGTTATTTTTTGCTAAAAAAATAGTGAGGTCTCGAATCTAGGTTAAATCTCACTCATTTGTCGAATACAACCGCATAAGCCTCTTCAAAGGAGCAGCTAAGTGATTTTAAGAGTCATTCAATGCGATCTTTCAAAGCAAACTATACGATTCGAGAATAAAAAGTTCCGAAGCCACACTAAGCTTAACAATCAAATGTCTTAGCTTAATTTCCCTCTTAACACTCTTTACAAAGTGTCAATGAAAAAATACAGGCCAAGTCCAATGTAAAGTGACTTATTAAACCAAGGATGAAAGCGTTTCATCAAAAAAATTTTAAAACTTCGGTCAATTTTATTTGATTTGAATTCGATTTTCATCTTTTTTACTTCTCAGTACAGTCAGATCGTAGATACAAGATCTCTAACTATTCTTAGCTCCTTTCCAAGTTCAGCATCAGATACGTCAGAACGACAAGCAATTCTACCATTTAGGCTTGTAGATTATTTACATAGAACAAATTTGAGTTATTTTTGCTTTGACAGAGAATGCGACTCTTCTAAAACGGGTATTCGCCTTAAAACCTCTTCCCATCTCTAAAGAGCACTGCGTTTATCTTACAACCTGAACTTGACTTGACGATTCTATAATCAGACAATGGATTTACTCATCATTTGCTAATGAAGGCTACAACAGGCAGTGAATAATATGGATCATCTGAAGTGTGAGTTCTTAACACGAAACGAATGGTGCTTTCCCCGATGTGAAGCGATTGGAGTGAACCTATGCATGCAATTTGGGATTTAACAGAATAAAGAATCTTTCATCTTTGAAATTCCCGGTACATGATAATACTGAAAGAATCATCGTACTCGCGCGTTATTCATGGGAAGAAAAGAGGTTAGAGTGTAATTGATGCTCCCAAATTTTCTCACTTATTTAAACAGCAACAATAAATATCTCGTCAGCAATATGCACGCTCTCAAACCACGACTTTCAGGATGGAAACAAAGCTTACATCGTTCTATCATGGCTTCAATTCCGACATACTTCACTATTTTTCTGTTTATAGAGAGAGAAAAATTGATCATTGATTTTTAAAAAGAACATGTTCTAAAACTTCTTTTGAGAGCAGGCAATGTTTAAGCGATATTTCACTTTACAGCGCTGGAGGTATTGCTTTATGAGCGAGCTTTGTGCTTTGGAAACAATTCCTAAAAGCTCTATTCATTGGGTTCAGGTTTACATAAAAATGGAAAAATTTTCTCATTGATACTTTCGGAAAAAATTTGAAATGTCTTACGATTCACAATTTTGACTCAAGTTTAAATTTGGGATAGGTCCCAATTGATGCTCCTTGCTTCGAAACGCCCAATTACGCTAAATATAAAAGAGAGAATGCACTTTACGATCAAGAATGTGGTAGAAAGAGATAAAATTGTTTTAATAGCATGCTGCTGACCAAAATTTGTTTAGTAAAAGCACCAAGGATTTTATCCAAACCTCATCCACTTATAAAATAGCTAATATAGCAGTAGGTCAGTAATTTTTCTAAATACTTCGAAAGTCAAAATTGGCATAGTACCCTTTTTTTAAAACAAAGTAAGCGCAACAAAAACAAAAAAAGCTATCTCGTTCCATACGCTTTGGCCTTGAAAATCTTCAATTCTTGTGTTATAAGAGTTCATTATAACCACCATAATGAGGACCTAGCTGTTTGATTCGCGACTTCTCGACTCATAGTTTCCGAATTCATTCCAGCTCTCGTTTTGAGAGCTGACGCTGCTTTTCTTTTCACAAATCAATCAAAGAGAGAATTCGAATTTTTCTAACTTGTTTGTCTTTCTGAAGCAATGGAACCAGAATGATTGCAAGTTTTAGACGAATGATATAGTAATAGGAAAATTGTTCGCGAGAAAGTCATTTATTCATACTTTTCTTTTGAGGATAGTACTGGGAGTGATTCACTATCACATCCTCGTAGCGTGTAGCCTTACAATGCAAATTGCTTGGCATCCAAACAATCAAAATCAGTAGGCTCTTTTCAAAGCATGAATATCACTAGTCTAGAGTGATATAACAACGCTTTGGTGCATTTTTTGTGAACAAGATAGAGAAAGAGCCTGAGATAACTCAATTAGTGATTATTGGTACCAGATATAATATATCCTAAGTAATGGTAGTCTTGAGTTGGCATCTTTGGATGAATGAGAGCGATAGAAGCTGCCTTCACCATTTGAGAAAAAATTTTTAAGGCGCAAGGTTTGGTACATCTCTTACATTAACTCATGCATTTTGGAACGCAAAGTTTGGGAGTTTGAAACCAATAATTCTCTTTCACTGCGTTAAAAATTTTAGCTTGTTTGGTTTAGAACTTTTTCTCGCATTAGGCCAGTGCGAGAATCACACCTGGGCTACAAAATGCCCAAAATCAGTCCCTTACTGATAGGGTGTTCCTTTTCTTAGAATAAAATTCCTTTGGTTGGATGGTATTAAATTACTCCGATAAATTCTAGACAATTAACACGTACAGAAGTTTTGAGATACAGCAGGTTGAAAATACAAAAATTATATTAAAACTTCGAAAATTCCTCTTAAAATATTTCTCGAAATCTAAATTATCTGTCTTTAACTCAATAACAAAAGACTCCCGAGGCTCTCAAAAAATAGAACAAAATCAAACTAACTCTTTTTTTAGACGCGACAATTGATTTGCTGATTATATAATAAATCATTTTCTCAAACAATCAGAGCACTCAGGAGCATTCTTCTCTGTCAAACGCTGCACGACAGCCAAACTCGTCCCAGTTCATGCCTATCCAGTGTGAATAAGCGAATATGTATCATTAATAGCTAAAACAAGTGAAGAAGGGGGTGGTTTCCACTCGACCTTGGGTGTAATAGGTAAGAAATAAAATTTTTTAATGCTTAGCCCAGACATTGATCTTTCCAAACTACGAAACCGCACCAACAAGGTATTATCACGGGCCTAAGAATTCCTTCCATGCAAAGCTTATCGAATTCGCGATTCACATAAGATTTATCGTTTATCCAACACGTTCTCCATTGCACGAAGACAATAAACCAGAGCATCCCTTCCATAGAAGGAGTAGCTCGTTTCCTGATTCGTGCTCAAGAAAACGCGTTAGGAGAACGAAAAATCAAAGTGAAATACTAGCTGCTCGTAGACCCATCTCCTAGTTATCCCAACGTGTGAATATCTCGCTAGTTTAGGTATAGAGATTCAAGCTTCTCTCAGTTCTCAAGTTGTAGGGACTTTTCCCTCTCCATGTACATTTTCGGTCTATATGTTTGTTGATAGATAATGTAATCGAATAGACTGCTTATATAATTAAATTTTTTTCTCACAAAAGAGGATGGATATGCAGAGAAGCTCAAGGCGGGTAATTTCATTTCATTTGAGTTTTCAATAATTGTATTATCGTGAGTATCAAGCTGAATAATGCAAACAAACAAAGATTTTGGTTAGAGCAAAACATCATTCAAAAGCATGTAATAATTATGGATTTGCTTGGATTGGGTTTTGAGCCTCCTCTTGATCATCCTCTGGCTGCTTTTCCTCTTCAACAGGCTCCTTTTCAGGAGGGGAGGGCATTTTAATCTGATTTTTATGCTTGAGGAGATAATAGGCTAAGAATTTTAAAGGATCCTCAGGCCTTTCATTGTCCAGTATCTCAAAACACTGCGATAGGCAAATCAATTAGAACAGTGAACTGAGAGGGTAAATTACTGGGTATATGACTGGCAACACGGTTTTTCTGAGGAAGTCAGCATCATTCAATTCCATGAGCTTCTCCCAATCGCTCTTTTCAGGAATCACTTTCTCTTCTGGTGGAGGGCCTTTCTCAATTCTGTCGATCTGTTATAGCATTAATAAAGAACTCTGATTGCTTATAGATAAGACTTCATACCTCATCTACTCTCGCTTTTTCACACAAGTCGATCATTTTGAAGAAGTAATCGGTTTCGGTAATCGCTCTGAACGAATCAACCTTCACGAGATATTTGTTCATTGCCTTTCGGATAGGAATTGAAGTTTTCTCAATAATGTCTCTCGCGTCAACAATAGAATCCTCATCTCTATTGGAAAAAAATTTTATAAATATATATGCTTTTAGTGTGCTGTTTACTCTGTAATATTATCGTCAAAGAAGATTTGCAATGTATCGTAGTCTGTCTCGTCAACGAAGAATGGCTTAGCATATGACACCTTTTCTTTGTTGGCGTTCCAGGCCTTGTAATCGTCTTGAATGGCTAATGCGCATCTCTACAAAATATTTCTTGTTTAGAAGCTATCATATCATCAAAGCCCAACCTCTTTTAATGACTCCATCATCGCGAGATACAGATTCGTGCAGCCTTTGTATATTTTGACAGATTTTTGGGCTATTTCTGACGCATAAGCCTCCTCCAAAGTTTTGCCCTCTTTCTATTATTGGCATTGAAATCGGACTGAGTTGAAAAAATCAAAGGCCTTACTTTATTCAAGGTTCCCATAACGAGTGCGATATCATCACTATTATCTGAAAATCGGTGAATTACGCCCCTATGAATATCGTCTATCTTGAAGTTTTTGGTTCCCTTTGATCCTAACATGCGAAGGAAGGTAAACCTCTGAAAATTTATTCCTCTTACCATCCATTCGGACGAGAGTTGCATTATTTCGTCCGTTATAGCAAGGGTGCTCGCCGTTACAGAACCTTTGGAAAAAAATCACAGTGATAAGCTTCGAAAGCAGCTTTTTGCTTACAAATTAAATTCATAAACGATCCTGTCAAGATTCTCATTGAAAGTTCTGAAGACGACTGCGTATTCTCTTCGTTGCTTTTTTAGTTTCACAAGCACGTTGAAGAAAGAAGGCAAAAGTTGGTATTTCCCATCGAAAAAGATATCTTGCATGCTATAATGACCACCAGTCTTTTTTCCAACAATTTAATATTTCCATTTTGAATTTCAAAGCAACTGGTACCTTTTCCTCTTGTTTGGACTCTTCCTGCATTTTGTCTTTGAGTCCGAGCTCTTGGATGACTATATTTGGGAGGGTCTGAACAAATTTCAGCGCAAATTTTTGGGAATCGAAGAAATACCAAATATCGCATGACGTTTGCAAATGCATTTTTCAGTTTTGCGCCCTTTCCTCCTTGCTGAATGAACTCATGCAAAGCTTTCTTTTGCTGAGCTCTACCATAAGAAACTTAACAAACTGGCTTTTCAAAGCAACTCACTTTTGTTTCTCGTTGAATTTTTTGCGCTCCGCCTCGTTTGGTTCTTCTGCAGGAGTCTTCAAGGGGTATTGGCTCTGGACCCAATCCCTGGAATATGATATATCGTTTAATTTGAAGAAGTATTTACTTATAGGAGATCATCTCTTCAGATGGCGGGTTCACAGCGAACATGAAATGCTCTAATAAATAAAGGCTCCATTTACTATGGCAATGAATGGCTTAATTACGTAGCTTCCAATCAGGTGGAGTCTTTTCATCCTTTTGCTCGACTTTACCCCAAGCGTATGCTGAAGCGAGCTCCATAAGCTAATAGTTTTAGTGTGTTGTATCTGGAAATTCGAGAGAGGCTTACGATTATTTCTTTTGAAGTTGGCTCGGAGGCATCGCTCACCATGATTGTCTTGTTCACGTCAAAGTGGAGGATGAGTTTCCTGGGATTGACAACCTTTTGAGGTGGAACCTGAGGCTTCATTTTAAATGAAACGAATTTATCTGAAAGTTTTTTATTTGGGACTTGCTTTGAATCCTACGTAGAAATCAATACTGCTGCTAATGAATAAGCAAGAAACCTAAAATTTTGAAAATGTAGCGTTTCTCGAAAGCAAGCACGCAAGCTTCATCGCGAATTATTGAAAATATAAGCAACTAATGGTAGCTCTTTACTCATGAAATGGAAGAGGTAGTAAATCTCTCATTGCCTTTGGCCATTATTTTAGAAAAGATTATTTAATGACTGTTGATCAATGCAGTTAATGATGGCTTCAAAATGCCTATGAATGAAGCTTAATCCAAAATAAAGTCTCTCAATCTCATAAATCATTTCAGAGAACTGTCAAGTGAAAGAAAGAACACAAATCACATATACAATACCTATATTTGTGTACCAAAAAAGTCTGAGGCAAGACGAGCACACTTCTCAGAAAGTTCACTTTTTTGGGATCGTCAATAAATCAGCCAACAATTTAATATTCAATAATAGCAACAGTTCTTATAGAAATTCACCATAATTTGTTAGAGTAACTAATATACCCGTGATTTCCCTTCTCCACCATCGAGCTTTTATGGTTGTATTTCACAGGCCAAATCACTTTGATTAAAAAAAATATATTGGAGTTTAATAGACTTTATTCTTTTCTTTCACCATGAGATGAAACTCGGAATAAAGTACCATGGCCAGCGAAGCGGTAATCACGTGTCTTGCCATAATATCAGTGAAATCCGACCTCTTGAACAGATTTTGGAAGCCTTCTTTGCTTAGCATCTCAAGGAAGCTTCTAATGACGCCTTTGAATGGTGTTTTTGCGGATTTAGAGAAAGGGAACAGGGTTCTTCCCAGGAATTCCGAAGGGTAGGTTGTCAAGAATGCGAAGCTTGAGATCAAGGAAGCCACTAAGAGTTTAGCAACAGGGTGTGCATTTGTGTCAAACACGCTGTTTCTGTGTGCGTTGTATCCTCCAAAGTAGATTCCTCTGTAGAGTGCGACTCTACGAATAGCGATTCCGAATCCTTGGTAGAGTCCACTGAAACCTTGTGCCTTCAGAGTCCTCATGCAGAACTGAAGCTTTTTTCTATATCCGAAGGCTTGTCTTTTCAGTGCTGAGGATATCAGTTGAATGCGGGTGCATTCAAAAGGATATTCAAGCAGCAGAGTAGTTACTCCAGCAGCGGATCCAGCGATAACGTTGTCGACGACATTCCAAGGCATGCCTGATTTGATCGCTGGAGTTTTAAGTAAACGGTAGTACTGCTCGTTAAGAGTAAAGGTTAGAGCAGAGAAAGGAGCGTGTCTAGCGGCTGAGCGCAGGTTCTCTCGCCAAAATGTGATTGAGCCTTCTTCTGAGGCGTGAGTAAAGAAATGGGAAATGCCGAAGGTAGTAATTCTTTCATTAATGGTAGTAGTGGCCTTAGCAATGGCGCCGGCTGCTCCTCCGATAAGTAAGTTGAAGCCAAGGCCGCAGTTAGTGAACGATCTTTGTTCAATCATGATTTTAGTAAAATTATCAAAATTACCGAATTAGAGTAAACTATTTAATTTGAAAAATGGGTTCAACGCTTTAAATTAAATGCAACGCACACTTTTTGTACTCGTAAAATATGTGTTTCGTGACGGTATATAAAGGGCTAGAGGGAAGTAAGATATATTTGCTCGCCCGTCGGATTCGTAGAAGGTGATTTTTAAAACTTTTGCAAGTTATTTCTTGGATAATGATCATATCAAGAAGAGTTTCTTAAATTTCTAAAAAAAGTAGCCGGTGAAAAATACCCTGACTAAAATAATGACGCAGTTCAATACGCATGAAAATTACGAAATCGATAATTTCTAAGTCCCGATAAGATCCATGTTTCGAAAGAAGGTGCTAAAGAATCCTACTTGAAAGTTTTTCTGTCCAACCAAGAATCCTGCTGATACAAGA